>Ga0310122_10000170_pt1 | contig 41994 bp, 40 predicted proteins | sample CB6_Bottom_1051__FD_203503 | JGI IMG/M metagenome (GOLD analysis project Ga0310122, IMG submission 203503) | Marine microbial communities from Western Arctic Ocean, Canada - CB6_Bottom_1051 | ecosystem: Environmental > Aquatic > Marine > Oceanic | place: Canada: Western Arctic Ocean | collected...
AGTGTGGCAGGTTGCCATGTGAAAGTAGGGAATTGCCAAGCTTTTAATACCAAAAACCCAAATCTAGCAATAGGTTTGGGTTTTTTTTTGCTTACAGGGAAGTAGGTAAGGAGCGTAAGCAGGAGCGTGATAGGTTTTTGCTCCTGCAAAACCTGCAGTCATCATATCCCTGCGTATAAGCAGAAACGGATGCTTTCCTACAGGGAAGGCCAAGAGCATTGCTGACAATCTTGCTGCATTTCCACCCTCCATGACGGGCCTAGTTAAGGCGCATGATAGTTTTTGCATCTCGGTAATGACGCCCCATGGCTCCAATAAGTGATATCGCTACAAAACCTGCTGTCATCACATCCCCGTACATAAGTCACAGCGTCTATTTTATCGGCAGCCATGAAACTTGCGGCTGTGATGAAACAATCGTTATAGCTATAAGGCTGTTATGCTATGGTCTGAAATGGTATACCCTTGAATTAATGAATTGATTGGCAGACTCATCGGGATGACCACCTTGTACCTGTTAACTATTGGGGTTAAATGGATCGATGAAAATTTTAGATAAGCAAGGATTACAAGATTTACCTATCGAACTTCAAGGCATAACCGCTCTCAAAATAGCCTCATATGAAGACAAACTGGCTGCTTTAGATGCGGCTTCCCCCGAACACCCCGATTTTATCGCCTCACTCTACCCTGTTTTCTGCGCCAGTAATTTTGTTGCAGACAGCTGTATTCGTTCTCCAGAATTGATTCATAGTCTGGTTTCCAGTGGTGAATTATTTTCAGCCGACTGCCGGCAACATTATGCAGCAACAGTGCAGAGAGTCACTTTAGATTCTGAGGCATCACTCATGCGTGAGTTACGCCAATTCAGACGTCGTGCAATGGTTCGCATTGCCTGGCGTGATCTAGCTGGCTGGTCTGAACTGGATGAAACCCTGCGGGATTTAAGCGAATTGGCAGAAGTTTGTATCCGCTTTACACTCGATTATCTTTACACACAGGCCTGTGAAAAAAAAGGAGTACCGGCTGACCAGAATGGCGTAGCGATGAATATAGTTATTCTAGCCATGGGTAAATTAGGTGCCTGGGAACTGAATTATTCATCGGATATTGATTTAATCTTTGCCTATGCTGAAAATGGAGTTCTCAGTGATCGTAAAGCCACTTCTTATGGTGAATTCTTTAGTCGAATTTGTCAGCGGCTGGTGAAGATTCTGGATCAAGTCACAGCCGATGGCTTTGTGTTCAGAACAGATATCCGTTTAAGACCTTTTGGCGATAGCGGGCCAATTATCATGACCTTTGATGGCATGGAGAATTATTATCTGACGCAGGCCAGAGAGTGGGAACGTTATGCCATGATTAAGGCCAGACAAGTTGCCGGTGATTTTACCCATGGCAAGCAATTGTTTGCCATGATCAAGCCTTTTGTTTATCGGCGATATCTGGATTATGGTGCTTTTAAGGAATTACGCAACTTAAAACAGCAAATCAGTCATGAACTAAAAAGCAAAGATCGGCTGGACAATATCAAACTAGGATCAGGCGGTATTCGTGAAATAGAATTTATTGGTCAGGCTTTTCAATTGATCCGTGGGGGACAAGACAGGGATCTTCAGGAGCGACGTATTTTGATAATTTTAAAATTATTGGGAGAAAAGCAACTATTAAGCCTCGAAGATGCTCAACAACTACAAAGCTCCTATAGTTTTTTACGGAGGTTAGAAAATCATATACAGCAGTACCAAGATAAACAAACCCATGATTTACCCCAGGATCCGATAGTTCAACTTATCTTGGCATATTCAATGGGATTTAGTGATTGGCCAAGTTTTAACCAAACACTGGAACGTCTTCGGTATGAAGTTCATGGCGTATTTCAGCAGGTCTTTTCAATCACACCCGATCCAGATATAGCCAATAACGGGGTAATGGTCTGGCAGGGGGAGTGTCAAATAAAGGCACTGAATTACTTGCAGCAACAAGGTTTTAAGCAGGCGGAATACAGCTATCAATTAATACAGGGTTTTCATCAGTCCGCGGCCATAAAAAGATTATCAAACAAAGGGGCAGAGGTGATTGACCGGTTAATCCCCCTGTTAATTGATACCCTGAACTTTGTCGATAATTGTGATGAGACTTTGAAACGTGTACTGGCTTTATTTGAACAAGTAGCCGGCAGAAATGTTTATCTCTCGTTGTTAGCTGAAAATTCTAATGCCTTGACCCAGTTGGTTAAACTATCATCGGCTAGCCCGTGGATTTGTCAGTATCTGGCTAAATATCCGGTGTTATTTGATGAACTGCTGGATACCCGATCCTTATACGAACCGTTGGATAAGCAGCAGCTAAAGCAACAGCTAGTCATCTATTTACAGGCGACCGATGTCGAAGATGTCGAGCATTGGATGATGAAGCTCAGGCAATTCAAGCATATCAATACGTTACGCATTGCCGCTGCAGATATTATGGGTTTCATTCCAGTAATGGTTGTGAGTGATTATTTAACCCTGATGGCTGAAGTTATTGTAGAACAGGTGTTGCAAAAATCCTGGCAAATACTCATAGAAAAACATGGATGCCCGCCGAATACCAAGGCCTTGCAGATGAATTTTGCGGTATTGGGTTTCGGCAAGTTAGGGGGCGTAGAATTAGGCTATAGCTCTGATCTGGACTTGGTGTTTATCTGTGAGAATGGCAAGCAGAATGCCCTGACAAATGGGCATAAAGCCATCAGTTGCACTCAGTTTTATAGTCGTTTAGGGCAAAAAATCCGCTATTTCATGGATACTAAAATGTTATCAGGCCACGTTTATGAAGTCGATATGCGCCTGCGTCCCAGTGGTGAATCAGGTTTACTGGTGGCATCCATCAAGCATTATGAAGATTATTTAAAAAATCATGCCTGGACTTGGGAGCATCAAGCCTTGGTTCGAGGTCGATTTATTGCAGGCGATATGGCGTTTAAGCTGCAATTTGAAAGCATTAGACAGCGTATTTTATGTTTGCCAAGAGCTAAAAAGGGTTTGCAAAAAGAAGTCTGTGAGATGCGAGTTAAAATGAGAGGGGCTCACTCTCAAACGGGTCAGACAATAATTGATTTAAAACACTGTATCGGTGGTATTGTCGATATTGAGTTTATAGTACAATTCCTTGTATTAACATATGCCGCAGAAAATAAGGCATTAACCACTTATACTGATAATATAAACTTGCTGGATACATTGAGTCAATTGAGTTATATCAGGGAGAACACTTCCGTTGTGCTTAAACAGGCTTATTGTCAATATCGAGATTATGGGCATCACCGGGCTTTGCAAGGTAAGAAGGCAACGGCCAATGCTGATGACTTTATCATTATGAGGCAACAGGTTGAAGCTATTTGGCATGAACACATGAGCGATACAAACGAGTAGGCAGATAAAATATGATGACGATGGATGACCGTGATGGTTTCATTTGGATGGATGGTGAATGGGTTGAATGGCGTGAAGCCAAGGTTCATGTCTTAACACATACTTTGCATTACGGTGCAGGGGTCTTTGAGGGGTTAAGAGCCTATCAGGGCGGAACAGGCACGGCAATTTTTAAATTACAGGAACATACTGACCGATTATTTCGTTCGGCGCATATATTAAATATGAAAATTCCTTTTGATAAGGAGGTCATTAATCAAGCACATTGTGATGCTGTGGCAAAAAATAACCTGGATAGTGCCTATATTCGCAGCATGTGCTTTTATGGTTCGGAAGGCATGGGCTTACGTGCAGACAACCTGAAGGTTCACGTAATGATTGCGGCCTGGGAATGGGGTGCATATTTAGGCGATGAAAGTATGGAAAAAGGCATTCGTATCAGAACTTCTTCCTATACCCGGAATCATGTCAACAGTACCATGTGTAAAGCTAAAGCCAATGGCAATTATATTAATTCGATTCTGGCCCTACAGGAAGCGCTTTCCACCGGTTATGATGAGGCCTTATTACTGGACCATGAAGGTTTTGTTGCAGAAGGCAGTGGTGAAAACCTGTTTATGGTGCGTAATGGCAAGATATACACACCGGAAACGACTTCTGCATTAGAAGGCATTACGCGGGATACCTTGATAACTATTGCTCAGGAAAATGGTTTTGAAGTCATTGAAAAGCGTATTTCACGCGATGAAGTCTATGTTGCAGATGAAGCTTTTTTTACCGGTTCAGCAGCAGAAGTAACCCCCATTAGAGAATATGATGAACGTGTGATTGGTTCGGGTGTGCGTGGACCGGTCACCGAGCAGTTACAAGCACTTTATTTTGATTATGTTCATGGCCGCAGAACGGATCATAATGCATGGTTGACTAGTGTTTCCTGAAGTGACGGCATGGAATTAAAGTGACAGTTGCAAGTAAAAAAATACTGATCGTCGGTCCCTCCTGGGTCGGCGATATGGTCATGGCGCAAAGTCTGTTTATGACTATTAAAGAGCAGCAGCCAAATGGTCAGATTGATGTTTTGGCACCGCAATGGTCTTTTCCATTATTAGAGCGAATGCCCGAAGTCACCGACGCTATTGAAATGCCGCTGACGCATGGACAATTTGGCTGGGGCTTGCGCAAGACAATAGGTAAGCAGTTACAGGCTAGGCATTATGATCAAGCCATTTTATTACCTAATTCCTGGAAATCAGCGCTGATCCCTTTCTTTGCAAAAATTCCATTGCGCACAGGTTTTTTAGGTGAAATGCGTCGGGGATTATTAAATGATGTACGTACGCTGGATAAACAGCGATTAAGCATGACCGTTCAACGTTTTGTGGCGCTTGGCTTAACTAAGAATGTCACCATTCCAGAACAATTCCCGATCCCTAAATTAACCATACAGCAGGATACACAAATAGCTGTTGCTAGCAAATTTGCAGTAACAGTAAACGATAAAATTCTGGCCTTGTGCCCTGGGGCAGAATATGGCCCGGCCAAACGTTGGCCTGTGGCTTATTATGCGGAAATTGCCCGGCAAAAAATTGAGCAAGGATGGCAGGTCTGGTTATTTGGCTCGACAAAAGATGTGGCCGTTGCTGAACAAATTAATGTAGCAACTCAGAATCGGTGTGCAGATTTTAGTGGCAAAACCAGCATGGCTGAAGCTGTCGATTTAATGTCGTTAGTGAATACAGTCATCACTAATGATTCAGGCTTGATGCATGTGGCAGCAGCTTTAAATAAAAAACTAGTGGCTATTTATGGCTCATCAGACCCCAAATTTACTCCACCGTTAAATACAGGTGCAAAAATTCTGAATCTAAATTTAGAATGTGCCCCGTGTTTTAAACGAGAATGCCCTTTAGGCCATACAAACTGTTTGGTTGATCTATTACCCTTGCAAGTCCTGGCTGAAATTGAGGAATAGTTAAGCATGAAAATAGTCATTGTAAAGCTTTCTGCGCTAGGGGATATTGTGCATGCTATGGTGGCTTTGCAGTTTGTAAAACAGGCCAGGCCCGATGTCAGCATTGACTGGTTAGTTGAGGAAGGTTTTGCGGGAGTATTGCAAGGTAACCCAGATATTAACCAGATTTTAACGGTTAATCTAAAGTCATTGAAACAGAATAAAGCCGATTTCTTTAAGGAAATTAAAAAAGTCAGGCTGTACGCAAAAAATAATTATGATTTGGTTATTGATGCTCAGGGCTTGATAAAGTCGGCGATTACTTCCAGATTATTATCCACCCATGTTGCGGGCTTTGATAAGCAATCCATCAGAGAAAAACCAGCCAGTTGCTTGTATAAAAAGCCAATAAATTATCCTTATGATGGCAATACGATAGATAGAAATGTAGCGGTTATAGGGCAACCTTTAGATGTGAAAATAACCGAACAACAGATCATTAATAAAGCGCCTTTTCTATTTTATAGCAATGGCTTAGCTGAATTAACATCATTTTTCTCAACCAATGATAAAAATATTATTTTTGTGATTGGTTCCACATGGCCGAGTCGGAACTATCCTAAAGAACAGTATCTTAAGGTCATTCAAGGCTTAAATGCCAATAGCTTAATTATCTGGGGGAATAGCGAAGAAAAACTGGCCGCAGACTGGATTGCAAGTCAAACAGATAAAGCGACCGTTTTACCCAAACTGGATTTTGACCAACTTAAAGCCGTGTTAGCTAATTCAAACCTCGTCATTGGCAATGACACGGGGCCGACCCATATGGCCTGGGGTTTTAATATTCCTTCAATTACATTATTTGGCCCCACTCCCGTGAGTCGGGTTTATCAAACAGCGATTAATAAAGTATTAAAATCATCTTCAATAATTAATCATTTTAAATTAGATAAAAATGATTTTTCTATAAAAGAGATTAAGGAAGATGAGATTATTCTGTTAGCTAAGTCATTACTTTAGGTAGCTGTTCCCACCCCGTTTTTTTTCATGACAGCCGTGCAGATAACAAGTTGGGGCCTGTAAGAGCCATGGAAATGTTTGACACCAATGGCTATTAACTCGCGTGACACGGTTTATCTACCTTAGGGACATAAAAAACAGCTTATCACTTCCATTGGCGTGGTTGGTTTAGGGGGCTGGCTAGTCGATATAAATGTTTGAACAGCGTGTGAGGGCACGAAAACTGAAAGTTCTGGGAGGAATAAGGCTAAGGCGCTGCAATGAGAAATGCTCACAACTCATGGGCATAGCATGGAGAGTATTGAGCAACAGGAGGATGCGTTGTTTAAGTCGACAGCGGTGTGCCATGGCCCTCAGGTGAACTGCATCCACTGTACACAAGGCGAGCCGTTAATAGCATGCAGTTGACCCAGGTAGATATACCGGTGGGTCTATTTTTTAAGGGCTTTTGCCAAAGCACTTGCCATAGAGCCTGCTGGCGGTGTTTGTGGCCTGCTGTGCGAAGGCGATTTTGGTGGCCGGGCTTTATTTTTCTTAACAACGGAGCTTGCGCCCGTCGTTTCGGCATGTGTTTTCATGGATAAGGCAATGCGTTGTCGGGCTATATCAATTTCCAGCACTTTGACTTTGACCATATCGCCTGTTTTTACTACTTCTCTGGGGTCTTTAACAAAAACATCGGCGAGATGAGAAATGTGTATCAGGCCATCCTGATGAACACCAATATCAACAAAGGCACCAAAATTAGCGACGTTGGTGATGACACCTTCCAGCATCATGCCTGACTGTAGATCCTTGATGCTTTCAACACCTGCTTTAAATTTCACACTTTTGAATTCAGGCCGGGGATCTCTGCCCGGTTTTTCAAGTTCTAGCAGAATATCGGTAATAGTGGGTAGGCCGAAAGTTTCATTGGTATAGTTGGCTGCATTGAGACTGCGTAAAAACTGACGTTGTCCCATTAGTTGGCTAATAGGTTTACCGGTATTTTTGATAATGGCATTAATGACCGGGTAGGTTTCAGGATGCACTGCGGAAGCATCCAGAGGGTTGTCACCGGACATAATTCGTAAAAAGCCTGCGGCTTGTTCAAAAGCTTTGTGACCTAGTCGCGGTACTTTCTTCAATTGCTGGCGGTTTTTGAACGGACCGTTATCATTACGGTAAGCAACAATATTGTCACTGACACTGCTGGATAATCCAGAAACCTGCTTTAACAGCGCAGCGGAGGCGGTGTTGACATCGACACCGACGGCATTCACACAATCTTCAATCACGTTGTTCAGACTTCTAAGCAGTTGCACTTGATTGACATCATGCTGGTATTGGCCAACGCCGATAGATTTAGGTTCAATTTTAACCAGTTCTGCCAAGGGGTCTTGTAGGCGTCGGGCAATAGAAACCGCACCACGAATAGTGACATCCAGATCAGGAAATTCTTTGCTCGCCAGTTCAGAGGCAGAATAGACCGAGGCACCCGCTTCAGAGACGATGATCTTGTTAAAAGCAAGGTCTTGATGCTGTTTCATGAGATCTGCAACCAGCTGATCCGTTTCTCTTGAGCCAGTACCATTGCCGATACTGACTAAATTCACCTGATACTGTTTAATGAGTTTTGCCAAGGCATTGATGGATGCATCCCATTGGTTTTTAGGGGCATGGGGGTATAGGGTGTCATAAGCCAGTAATTTTCCGGTAACGTCTACCACCGCTGCCTTGACGCCAGTTCGTATGGCAGGGTCAAGACCCAGAGTGATTTTTTGACCGGCGGGGGCTGCCAGCAATAAGTCTCTGAGGTTATGGGCAAACACCTTGATGGCTTCAAGTTCTGCGGCTTCGCGTAAGCGTAGTTTTAAATCCAGATCAATACGGGTAAATAATTTGACTTTCCAGGCCAGACGAGCCACTTCAGCCAGCCATGTCTCTGCCGGCCGGGTAGTGTCGCTTATGTGCAGATGTCGTGCGACCCGCTGTGCACAGTGCTGATGTTGTTCTTTATCATCCTGTCCTGGTTTTAAGGTCAAAGATAGCAGGCCATCATTCCGGCCCCTGAATAGCGCCAATGCGCGATGAGAGGGGATTTTATGGATGGCTTCCTGGTAATCAAAGTAATCTTTAAATTTGATAGCTTCGGCGACTTTATCCTTATTAACCGTGGCATAAAAGATGCCTTGCTGCCAGATGTGTTCACGGAGTTCATTCAGCAGTCCGGCATCTTCAGCGAGCATTTCCATAATGATTTGTTTCGCGCCGTCTAATGCTGCTGTGACATCAAGAATATTTTTTTCAGGATGCAGATAGGCAAGCGCTAATTGTTCGGGGATGACGCTACGATCTGCCAGGATTTGGTCGGCCAGCGGTTCTAAGCCTGCTTCACGGGCTATCTGGGCTTTATTTCTGCGCTTGGGTTTGTAAGGCAGGTATAAATCTTCTAATAAGGTTTTAGTTTCTGCTTGCTGGATGGCTTTTTCTAGCGCAGGCGTTAATTTATTTTGAGAGGCGATAGTTTCAAGAATGGTCTCTTTACGACTGTTTAATTCGCGTAAATACAGGATTCGTTCATTCAGTGTACGTAGCTGAATGTCATCCAGTCCACCGGTCAGTTCTTTTCTATAACGAGCAATAAAGGGGACGGTTGCCCCGTCATCTAGCAAAGTGACTGCGGCAGTGACTTGTTTTATGTTAACGGCTAATTCGTTAGCAATTTGCTGGATTATGTTCATTATTTGAGATTTGTTTTCAAAAGCCCAGCATTGTAGCAGTTATGGCTGAAATTTGACTTAAGTCTTATTAGGGTAGAATGATGGTTTTATTTACAACAAAGACATCGACAAATGAAAACAAGAGATCGTCGACAAGGTATCGTGCTGGTTCACACGGGAGAAGGTAAAGGCAAGTCTTCCAGTGCTTTAGGGATGGTATTTAGAGCGGCAGGCTGGGGCATGAAAGTGTGTGTGATTCAGTATATTAAAGGCCAGTGGCAGACAGGCGAGCAGAAAGCAGCAGAGCGTTTTGATAATATTGAATGGCATGCCATGGGAGATGGCTTTACCTGGGATACTAAAAATCCAGCACAAGATATCAAAACCAGTCGTGAAATCTGGGAGTTTAGCAAAGAGAAAATTTTATCACAGGAGTACGATCTGGTATTGCTGGATGAAATTAACTATTGTTGCGGCTACAATTGGATTCCGGGGCAAGAGATAGCCGATTTTATTGAGCAGCAGAAACCGGCCTGGATGCATCTAGTGTTGACCGGGCGTAATGCCGCCCCCGAAGTCATTGCTGTGGCCAACACGGTAACCGAAATGCAGAAAATAAAACATGCCTATGAGCAAGGCATTAAGGCTGAGCAAGGGGTTGAGTTTTAGTGTTTAGTCAACGGGAGAAAGGCTGGAGGGCATAACATGTTGAATTTGTTCTTGCGGTGCCGCTGATTTTGGCTGGCAGGGTCTGCGTCAATGAACACGGTGATAAATCAGCAACTGTGTTCCTTAATTGTGTGAGCGCGGGTGAATTATGCGGCAGACTGCGAATGCAGTTATTGATGTGTCCTCCCGGGTTTATTCGAAGTGATAGGTACATTTTAAGGGGCGGTGTTTTTCGGGCACTGGCTTTGTTGTCAGTCAGATTAAGGATTGGCGAGACAGGTATGCAGTCGCTTAGTTTTTTTGATAGACTGTAGGATCGTGACATAGAAATGAGACAGGGACTCAAGGAATTATTGATCCAAGTCTAAATATACAATTACAGGAGATTAAAGATGGGGCATACACAAAAATTAATGATAGCTATTCTAGGTGTTTTTGCTGTGGGTTTTATTTTGGTAGGAACCAATAAAACCCAGACCGAGGAGCAAAGAGAAGGAGCTGCAATGATCAGAGCAGTTGCTTCAATGCAAGGTATGGCCGGCCAGAAATGTCCTAAGTTAATTAAAAAATATTCAGGAAGCCATCCTACTTCTTTGGTTTCGAGAACCGACTCTGACAATGCAACTTATTTAACGCTGGAATGGAAAGGGGATAAGACTGATAACTTTAAGTTGGCAACTTGTACATTGCAAGTGAGTTTGGGTGGTATTTCCAAGCTGGTAATTGATGGAAAAGTGTTGGTTGATAAAGAATAGCAGGTTTGTTCGGCATGTCGGGTATGGATGATATGCCGTATTAACTAAGAGAGGACGTTTGATAGATTAACTCTGTAATGGCCTGTTGCAGAGTTCAAAAAGACATTTGAAATAGAGAAAAGACCTTCATGGCTTGATTTTTCTTATGGTCTCTATACTCTGGTTTTCCATGGCAATTTAAGCTTTCCACGGTAATCTGGTTAGGCCAGAAGGGAGAAGTCCGGTCGTTTAAGAAAACAATGGGTCAGTAGCCCATGTCCACAGACATGATCAATCCGATAGCGTGTACGTTATGGTGGATGAGCATAAACAGCGTTTGCAACTTTCCTATCCGGCGCTGAAAACCAAGGAAACGGAGCAATAGCGAAGTGATGGTTTATAGTCCGCCGTAGGCGACAGGGCCATCTGCCAATCCGACAGTGGTTAAGTCATTGGGGTGGACGAACCGGGGCCTAATGATTCGCCGTGAGGTGAATCAATTTTTGTGACATAGAGTCCCAAAATCTTTATTGAGGCGAGCGCACTGCCCGCCTACTTCACTTTTAACCGTATCTGATATCACCGGGTGATGTGTGCTGGTGACGATAGTTGATGACAGATGAAATACAACAAGAGAGAAAGAGATAATGGCAAAAGAAAGCAAAGGTTTTTTAAAAACCTGGAAAGATGATCGAGGATTTGGTTTTATCAAACCTGATGATGGCAGCGATGATATTTTTATACATATTTCAGCATTAGGGGAATGTGTAAGACGCCCACATCGTGGTGATGTCATTTTTTATCAGGTCGAACATTCTGATGATGGTAAGTCCAAAGCGGTTAATGCGACGATTGAAGGTGTAGAGTCCTTTGCTAAAAAAGGGAGTAAGCAGTGGATATTGCTTGCACTTTCTTCTTTAGGCCTGGCTGGTGTGGCTGTAGCGACTTATTTTTTAGCCGCAGGGTGAAGCTGATCATGCCGTACAATTCTATTTCGGAATGGGGATGGTTATCTGACACAGTGGTGTCGAAGAGAATGTTGACTACAGGATGGTGCGATTCCGCACCCTTTTTGGTGACAGTTCAGCATTCCTTCCCCACCTAAAATGTTCTGGTTTTTACACATTTTTAAAGGCAGCAGGCGATAAGAGACTGGGGGTAAGACGCTAGTGGTCATTGTTGTTTTCTTTATGGGTGGTTTTTTGCCTTGTGTATGATTGCAGCGCTTATCTAGTCTTTGGGCTGCAACCAAGCTGTCGACTATTGTTTACAAGCGGATGGCTGAGTGGCACGGTTTGCCCCCTGTGCTTGTGGCTTAGAGCGAATGCTCGGTACTGAGTCTCCATGCCTGTGTTTTGCCTCACCATCCACCAAGCAAGATGCATGCATTTACGGGTCTCAGGCGGGTCAGTTGATTGTTTTTTTCGCGGACCATGAAAAGCGTACTGCAAATTAAGTTCTGAGCGGGTTTCTCGGCAATTTTTTTGAAAGCATAAAAAAACCGGGTTCAACCGCTGTAATATTGATGTACTGACGATGGCAGCACAGGAACTCGCAACAAAAAACGGGGGCTGTACTAGCCGGAACAGTCAGCAGTGCAGGGATGATAGAGTAGAATGTGGAGGCATAAAATGATACAGTTATACTTCTTTTAGTGGCTAATCAACATCAATTTAAATCCATGAAAATGCCGAACAGAAAAATGAAAAATTTTATTTGTGTACTGCTAACCAGTTTATTGATTTCAACTTTATTGAGCGCTTGCTCTGACGATGAACCAGAAATAAAGTTTAATCATCCGCACACAAATATAGGGAGTTTAAAAAAGCATACGTTTGAGCATAAATTTGCAGATCAGTGTGTGGCACGGGAACTTAAAAACTCAGTCAATAAAGTAGAAGATAAAAAGCGATTTGCTAAATCTTGTATGTGTATTGCCAGCCGAATAATGAGAGAGTTAACAGAAGTAGAAGCTGAAAAGTTTTTGGTTCAGAAAAAGAATACCCAGTCATTAAAAATGAGTTTTGATGAAGCGGCTTATTTTTGTTTGCAAAAAACAGCCAGGCCCAAGTCGCCGACTTTATTTGGCCGAAGATAACTTGCCGAAGGCCAGGTGTTAACCTGGGACTTGTCATGGGACTAGATTCACGTTCAGATATCAGCCCCATGGCATGCTAGTCAGGCAGTTGGCAGCTCTCTATAGTTATTGATGATGTTGGGGGTCATGTCGGTATTGCCCCGGGACGTCTTCACAGCTTAAAAGACAGAGTAAAGTAAAGAGAATTAGCAGCAGTTTTTTCATTAGACTCTCCTGCAATAGAAGTTGAATCCTATTCCTCATGCTAACAGGTATTAACCCATGAAAAGTAGTTTTTATGCCTATTTATCACGATTACGGTGGATAAAGCGTTGGGGCTTAAAGCGTAATGCCTATGAAGAAAATGTGATGGAGCATAGCTGGGAGGTTTCGGTGATTGCTCATACTCTGGCATTGATTAAAAATAGATATTTTGACGGTCAATTGGATGCTAATGCGATAGCTACAGCGGCTTTATATCACGATGTTACGGAGGTCATAACCGGTGATTTACCGACACCTATCAAGTATCATTCCACAGCCATTACCACGGCTTATAAAAAAATTGAGCAGCAAGCCGAGAAAGAATTGATCAGTTTGTTACCCGAAAAATTACAGGCTGACTTTCAACCCTTTATTCAAAGTAATACGCTGCCAGAAGCGCATGAAATCATCATTAAAGCGGCGGATAAAATATCTGCGTATTTAAAATGTCAGGCAGAGCTTAAAGCGGGCAATAAGGAGTTTGAGATGGCCGCTGCACAATTAGTCGAAACTTTGGAACAATCACAACAGCTCGAAGTGATTTTCTTTATGCGCTATTTTGTACCCAGTTGTGGGTTAACTTTAGATGGTTTAATGAAAACTAACTGAATACTGACGTATAATTAACTGTGCTTTTTGGGTTGCGTCGAATTTCTTCGAATGCTGAACCCTATAGCCTGTTGTCGGCATCTTTGAATTTGCACCGGCAATAGTTACTTGAAAAAGTCTGGGGCGTGGGGCCTGATATACGATCCTTTGTACCATCCGGACGTTATCAATAAATTCCTTTGCTGATAACCAGCAATATTGAAATAAAAGAGGACAGAATGAAAAAATTTGTAAAACCATTAATTGCCAGTGCTTTGATCTTTACCTCGGCAGGTGTTTATGCACAGGGCTATTCGGTACAAAAAATTAAAAAAATAGTGAATGTCATGGATGCTAACATGGATAGCAAAGTGGCCTATAAGGAATACTATGAACAAACAGTCACTGATAATAAAGACTCACTAGATACTAATCGTGATGGATATATTACGGCCGGTGAAGTTGTGATGGAAATCACTGAAGATCTTATTGCAACGATAAAAGAAATGAGAAAGCAGGGCGTTCCGGAAGCAGCGATTAATAAAACCGTAGAGCAAGAGCTGAGTACCGCAGAAATAGAGGCGGAAGCCTTGATTAAAAAAATGGATACAGATGGGGATAATCTGGTAGAACCTGAAGAACTTGATGCTTATCAGCGTAAGGCATTTAATGCGCTGGATAAAAATCAAGATGGTGTTATTTCACTCAGTGATGTGAAACGGGGTCGTAGTAGTGGCTATCCGATTCGTCAGTACTGATCGTTTTAAGCCTACGCTACCCGACTTCTTTTCGATACTCTGTTAATAGCTTTGTCTACAGAGGGAGTCGGTAAAGGGCATGGCAAACCTTGTTGTTGCATAACCGCGATATCCCTGCTCTGTACCTAGGCAGGAGGGCATATTTTGCCTGCAGGGATGAGGGTCTTTGTTTCTTCCTAGGGTGTTGTTCGCTGTTTTGTCGGTTTCAGACCCGGCGTAGGATGTTTTCGGGCCAATCAACTCCACCGGGGTTCAGCGCCGGGATATTGCCCTGTGTTTTATGGTCAATGGCTTACCCTGTTTTCAAAAAAACGTAAGATGTTTGGGAAATGTGGCTGTATGCATCATGCTTGACATGATGTGCTGTTAACACGCATAGTATTGTCAGGGCTGTTGTGTAAACCTTGTAATAGATTGCGTGTGCGGCGTCTTACACCGGGTACTCCACCCGCTTAACACGAAAGATATGCGCTGCTTTGACGGACTTGTAGCCGGGTGAGGGATTTACGCCGACTTTTTTAACTGAAATAGGCTCCTGATTCCTGTCCAGATGGTTTCTCGTCAATGTTCATACCATTATCTACACCCAGGCTGGCAATACCTGAGTAGCTATAATCAATATTGAATTTCCCTATGTTTAAAAATTTTTTCCCACAGTCAAATATTTCGATTAAGGGTAACCTGGTATGGTTATTTAGGTTTAGAAATGTGACGATTATAGGGGAATCGCTATTACTGCTGATTTCTATTTATGGCCTGAAAATTCAATTACCTATAGAACATCTGTGGCTGGTTATCTTTTCAATTTGTTCGATTAACCTTTATACCTGGATGCGTTTCAAGACGGATGAGCCGGTCAGTGAATTAGAGGTCTTTTTTCATATTACCCTGGATGTTTTCGCCTTGACCTCATTGCTTTATTTAACCGGGGGTGCCGCTAACCCCGTTATCTGGGTTTTTTTATTTCCTGTGATTATTTCCGCTATTATGCTGCCACGGGCTTATGTCTGGAATATGGTTGTTCTGACGTGTTGTATGTATACCCTTCTGATTGGCTATAACACACCTTTACCGGCAATAGAGCCGCATATTCCGGACCTTGATCTTGTCAGTGTGGAAATGCAGCATTATTTGCATGATATACAGGACGAGCAATATTTTAATTTACATGTTTTTGGCATGTGGTTTGGTTTTATTGTTAGTTCGGGGCTGGTTGCATTTTTTGTCGGGGAATTATCTAAAGCATTAAAAGAAAGGGAAAGACATCTCTCCGATGCGAGAGAAAATGCCTTGCGCGACGAGCGTGTCATTTCGTTAGGTACGCTGGCTGCCAGTGCAGCGCATGATATGGGAACGCCTCTTGGAACGATGGCTATTCTCACCTATGAAATGGAAAAGGATTATCCTGAAAAACAGTATTATGATTTAAATCAAAAGATCAGGATTCTAAGTCAGCAAATTGTACGTTGTAAAGATGCGTTGTCAGTGCTTTCGGCATCAGCGGGTGAGATGAGGGCAGAATCGGGTGAATCCATGACCTTGATTGAGTATTTTGATGAAGTTCTAAATTTATGGCGAGCGCATAATACGACAACTAAACTGAATCTTTATATTACGCCCACAGCGGTCGATTTTAATGGCTATATTATTGCTGATAGAACATTAACGCATTCCATTATTAATATTTTAAATAATGCTGCGCAAGTCTCACCAGCAGATAAAGGGATAGACTTTAATGCTGACTGGGATGATGAGGTTTTACATTTAAAAGTCAGAGATTTTGGCCCCGGTTTTCCAGAAGAAATTATTGGTTTTGCAGGTAAGCAACCGGTTAAAAGTAATAAGCAGGGATTGGGGGTCGGTCTGTTTTTGACCTACACCACAATAAACCGGCTAGGTGGGGAAATAAAATTTGTTAACGTGGAGTCGGGTGGCTCTTGTGTTGAAATTACACTGCCGCTATTAATCAGGAGAGAAGCCTCTGAACTTTCTGAAGTCTGATGACTCAACAGCGGGTATTCTGGGTAGTATTGCCGTGAATCGGTAACATTGTTTTTGGTAATGAAAATAACATACCGATTCAGACTTTAGAGTATTATTAAGCTTTCACTCTACACCGAGATGAGATGATGATGAAGGAAATGGAGAAGCCACAACTGTTGTTAGTGGATGATGATGAAACTTTCTGTTCTGTGCTGAAGCCAGCTCTGGAAAAAAGAAATTTTCAGGTGACGGTTGCCTATAATGTAAAAGATGGTATTTCTCTGGCAGAGCAGACAGAACCGGAGTTTGCCATTATTGATCTGCGTATTGGCTATGATTCGGGTCTGGAATTAGTTAAAAAATTAATTTCGTTGGACGATAACACGCATATAGTCATGTTAACAGGTTACTCCAGTATTGCTACGGCGGTAGAGGCAATGAAACTGGGGGCAATACACTATTTAACCAAACCTGCGAACACGGATGAAATTGTTAATGCCTTGTATAAAAAGGAAGGCGATTCCTCAATTGAAATCAATCAAAATCCCTTGTCGGTTAAACGGTTGGAATGGGAGCATTTGCAGAAGGTGCTCATGCAACATGAGGGGAATATTTCTGCTGCGGCTAGAGCATTAAATATGCATAGAAGAACCTTGCAAAGAAAGCTGGATAAACGGCCGGTTAGAGAATGAGGCCCTTGTCAAACCCTATCCGTCACCCTGCATAGAGCCATTGCGCTCAAGTTGCTGTAAAAATTCAGTCTTGCGTCTTTAGTTCTTTTTTTGCGGCGTCCCAATAGGCATCTAATTCAGCTAATTCACAATCTCTCAGTGTACGAGAGGATGCGGCCACTTGTTGTTCAATATAATGGAAGCGCCGGGTGAATTTCTGGGTCGCCTGTTTAAGGGCTAATTCAGGGTTTACCTTTAGATGTCGCGCCAAATTGACGGTGACCAGTAACAGGTCGCCAATTTCCTCTTGAATATGGGCTTGATCCTGATTCACCCAGGCTTCTTTAACTTCATCCAGCTCTTCCAGAACCTTATCAAAAACCGGTGCAGTCTCAGGCCAGTCAAAACCATGATGAGAGGCTTTATTTTGTATTTTCTCGCAATGAATTAATGCCGGAAGGTTAATGGCGACACCGGATAAAACACTCTCCGGTTTAGGCGGTTTATTTTTTTCTTTTCGTTCGCGCTCTTTTGCCTCATCCCAGCCCTTTTGCTGTTCATCAGCATTGTTATACCTTACCCCTGAAAAAATATGAGGGTGACGGTTAATGAGTTTATTCGTAATGGTTTCGGCAACCTGTTCAAAATTAAACAAGCCTTGCTCATCGGCGATTTGAGAATGAAAAACCACCTGTAGCAAAAGGTCGCCCAGCTCTGAGCGTAAATCATCCAGGTCATTGCGTTCAATGGCATCAACGACTTCATAGGCTTCTTCAATGGTATAGGGAATAAGGCTGTTAAAATCCTGTTTTAAATCCCAGGAGCAACCTTTGTCTGGGTCACGTAAATGCGCCATGATTTCCAGTAGTTTTTTTGTTTGGCTTAGGCTGGACACGTTATAGTATTTTTAAGGTTGAAAAAGAAGGCGTGGATTATAGAGTGACTTAGGCTGGTCAGTGCGCATAGCGCTCCCCGACAGAGCATAAACTCTGGGTTGCAAGCGTGTGCAATCCAGCAGGGCGATAAATCGGTATTGGCGAAGCCGGTTAAAATGCGCAGCCAAAACTTTCAATATAGCGTTCTTTAAATGCATTGAGGGTGACGCTATGATTCTGGGTGCCATAATGTTCTATTTTTATAGATCCCAATAACGAGGCGATGCGTCCCGTGGTTTCCCAATCATATTCATTTATGATGCCATATAATAATCCGGCGCGATAAGCATCGCCACAACCTGTGGGGTCGGCTAATTCTTTTGCTTTGACGGCCGGAATTTTAATGCGTCGTCTACCGGAATAAATGATAGAACCCTTGTCACCCATGGTGACGATTAACGCATCGACGCGTTTGGCCAATTGCTCTAGTGATAAACCTGTGCGTTCTTGCATGAGTTCAGATTCATAATCGTTAAAGGTTGCATAGGTGGCCAAATCCAGAAGCTCAAGCAATTCATCGCTATTAAACATAGGCATGCCTTGCCCGGGATCAAAGATGAAGGGAATATTCTGTTCCACAAATTGCTGGGCATGTAGCTGCATGCCTTCTTTTCCATCAGGTGAAACAATACCGATACGGATATTATCGCTACCAGGAACAGAAATTTTATGAGAGTCGCTCATTGCCCCCGGGTGGAATGCAGTGATCTGGTTATCATCTTCATCGGTAGTTATATAGGCTTGGCCCGTATAATGATTATCCAGTGTTTTTATATATTGCGTAGAGATTTGATTACAATTTAACCAATGTGAATACGGCTCAAAATCATGACCTACCGTTGCCATGATTAACGGATTTTCACCTAATAATTTTAAGTTGTAGGCAATATTCCCTGCGCATCCTCCGAACTCCCTGCGAATGACAGGAACCAAAAAAGACACGTTAAGCATGTGGACTTTATCCGGCAAGATATGATTTTTAAATTTATCATGGAAGATCATGATGGTATCGTAGGCCATAGAGCCGCATATTAATGCACTCATTCTGATTCTTCCCTATTTAAATTAAAATAATTAGCCAAGTCGCTATTGCCATAAAGATCAACAACATGACAGAGGCGGGGTCTAGGTCTTTTGCTCTTCTCGTTAACTCATAATGTTCTGTAGCTATGCTATCGATAACCGCTCAATAGCAGAGTTCAATAATTCAGCGAATAATACCAGCACAACTGTGCCTATTAATAAGGCTTTGTCAGTACTTTTTCTCCTAGCCAAAAGGCTAAAGGGGTTGTCACTATTGTAATAGTGACCTTTTGTCTAAATGCCTGTTCATTTTTTTAGGCCGTTTTAAATTCAGCAATAGAAAAATAGCATTAATAAATCGCTTAAACCCTTGTTTATTATAGTAGCTCACAGCTACTTTTTATTCATCAATCATGAGTTGATAGGCGGATGCATCCATTAAGCTATTAAGCTGTTCGGGTGACTCGGTTTTAATGCAGAATAACCAGGTAGCAAAAGGTTCATCATTGACCTGCTCTGGAGAGTCTTCCAGTTCTTCATTAATAGCCGTGACGACTCCTGTGACGGGGCTAAATAAATCAGAGGCTGTTTTGACAGATTCTACAACCGCACATTGTTCTCCAGCGGTTAATTGTCTGCCGACTTCAGGGAGATCGATATAAACTAAATCACCTAATTGTGCCTGTGCAAAGTCAGTTATGCCAACGCGAACGGTATTGTTTTCTTCCAGTACAGACCATTCATGTGATGTTGCATATTTTAAGTTTTCCGGCATATCACTCATTTCTATCCTCTTCATATCATAACGCATGTAAAAAATCAGGTTTTAGGCAAAAGGGGCTTGTTGCATCCTCTGCAGTATATTGTAAACCACCACAAACATTATAAACTGTAAATCCCTGCGGATCACTTGATGGCCTTTTACACGGTTTTTTATTATGAACTATCCTGTACATGGTTTTTGTTTTTTTTCGCGTTATTGATATAGCTCTCATATCGTTGCTTTTGAATGGGAGTGGGCAGCCGGAAGCGACAGGAGATATTTACAGGGTGCGCAATACTCGTTCATAGTCGTGGCTGGTTGCTAGGGTAAGAGTGATGAGATGCAGGCGCATCGTCAAGAGTTTACTTAGCAATAGGGAGGGCGTTAGCAGTCTGGATAGTAAGCTTTGTACGACAACAGGCAGGGCTGATTGCCTGCAGTATCACTGCTCTGGCAGTTGTCATCATAAAAAATGATAAAGCGTCCTTTTGTTCTATGGCCGTAGTTTTCAACCGCTAAATTTAGCTGATAGCGTTTGGGTGGATAATAAAAATTTCCAATATTGAAAAAGTCGTGGTTTGCAGCGCCCTCGAGCTGTTATCTCATGACTTAAATCTTAAATAGCGGATGAAAGAGGGCGATATGTTTTGTTGGTTTAAAAGGCGTAGTTTGCGACTATTGAAATAAAGGCTAACGGCGACCTTTACTGGAGGGCTTCTCAAAGTTAACACGCAGGGGCTTGCCCTTGAAGTCTTTGCCATCAAGATTGGTAATGGCTATGCGTGCTTCATGCCCTTCCATTTCAATAAAGCCGAAGCCTTTACATTCGCCTGAAAAAATATCAGAAACCAGTTGTAGAGACCGAATTTTACCGTATTGAGAAAACAGGTCTGTAATATCTTGTTCGGTGGTAGAAGAAGGAAGGTTGCCAATAAATAGTTTTTTCATTAAGAAGTCCTTATTTTTTATGCGATATAAACGCAAACAGGTGTGGTCCAGTGACGCGAACGAAAAAAACTGTCGGTCAGGTTCTATTCGTTACAGGTGCTTTTTTTTGCGCGCGTATTTAAAATACGAGCCTAGGATCGTTTACAATGTGGTCTTTAATGCAAGGTGCGAGGGCGGTATTCAATCCTCGTTTCTTGGCAAATATTTCAACCTACTTTTTAACTACAATTAAGTGAATTAATGAAGAAGAGTGCCGAATGCTATTTATTAAAGGGATGTATGATCAGATCGGTATTATAACCTACTTGTTGAGAATAAACCTAAATTATACCGTGTTGCCCACGTCAGTGACGTAGGCTTGAAGCCGTAGTGGTGGCAATGCGCATCGTTGTACGCCAGATGGGTATGGACGTTATGGGAATAGCCGGAGGCAAAAGCGTTGTCGTAAAAAATTCGGGGATTGCCTCAGGGCGGTTTCTGTGTCCTGCGATTGACAAAACTCAATAGGCGATAAAGTCCGCACCCGTAATCCCGGAAAGGGTGATTGAGCGATTTTTAGACTAAATGACTGATGAGGTTAAAGCAGTGTTAGCTCAAGGTTTATGGGGTTATACTGAGAAACTTTCGCCACAACCACATTCTCCTTTTACATTGGGGTTGTTAAACTTAAATGACTCATTGATACCTTCTCGGGCATAATCAAGCTCAATACCATCTAATTTATCCATGTCGCTGGATTTTACCAGTACGTTGACGCCAAATTGTTGAAAGATAACTTCATCTTCAGCCTGTTTATCTGCATAACCGAGGACATAAGAAAATCCTGAGCAGCCGGAAACCTTGACGCCCAGTTTTAATCCTATCCCCGTTCCTCTTTGTTGTAATTGCTTTTCAATTTGCTTTGCAGCATTTTCTGTTAATGTAATTGACATGGGGTAACTCATTTATAAATGTGAAAAATTTTTTAAGGTCTGAATAAACTCGGCAATTTCTTGCTCAGTGTTTGATTTTCCGAGGCTAATGCGGATCGCACTTTTCGCTAATGGGCGATTAACGCCCATGGCGGTTAAAACAGAACTGGCTTTTCCTCCGCCAGAGGCGCAGGCAGAACCGCTGGATACTGCAATATTTTTCTGGTCTAACTGCATTAGCAACATTTCGCCATCTAGGCCTTTAATACCAAATTGCACTGTATTCGGTAGTCGTTGTGCATTTTCAGCAAAAATGACCAGGCCAGGGATAGTATGCAATGCCTTTTCCAGTGTGTTTCTTAACGCCAGGCAATGACTGGAGCGTTGTTCTAATTCAAGTTTTGCTAATTCAGCTGCTTTACCAAAACCGACAATTGCGGCAACATTTTCAGTGCCTGCGCGCCAGCCGTTTTCCTGTCCTCCACCGACTAATTGGGGTGAAATGTTAACTCTTTTATTGGCAACCAATGCGCCACAACCTTTAGGGCCATATATTTTATGGCTGGATAAGGACATCAAATCGACATCTAATTGCCGAAAAGAGATGGGGATTTTCCCCGCCGCCTGAATGGCATCAGTATGTATGACAAACTGTCTGTTTTTATTGAGAGCGCTTAATTGGGCAATGTTCTGGATGGCACCATGCTCATTATTGGCTAACATGACTGAGACAAAGTCAATCGAATGGGGTTCACAAAGTAATGCCTCAACTGATTCCGTTGCTATTAATCCATCTTGATCAACCAGCAGTGAAAAAACCTTGAGTGCTGTGTTTCTAGTTGCCGGTTCTAGGATAGAGGGGTGTTCAATGCTTGAAATGACAGCGCTGGCGTTTACGCCTGCGGTTTGTAGGGCAAGGCTATTGGCTTCTGTTCCTCCGCTGGTGAAAACAATCTGTTCAGTGGAGGCATCCACTAAAGCGGCAACTTGTTCGCGGGCCGTATCTATTGCACTGCGAGTAACCCTGCCTGCACGATACAAACTGGATGGGTTGCCGTAAAAGGTGTTCAGGTACGGTAACATGCACTCTACAACACGCTCATCTATGGGGGTTGTGGCATTATGATCAAAATAGATCATTTATACCGCAGCGGGTTTTTCCCGTCTGAAACCTGAGAATTGAGTTTCAATTTTTTGATCTTGTCTTTGGGCAACGCTTGAAACATATTCTTTTTCTAGAAGATCTCCTAAGCTGATGTTTTCAAGATAATGACGGATTTGATGACTTAAGCCTGTCCATAACTCATGCGTTAAACAGGGTTGACTGTCTTGACAGTTTTCTTTACCGCCGCATTTTGTTGAATCTAAAGGTTCATTCACTGCATCAACAATGTCAGCGATACTGATCTTTTTCGCGAGGCGACTGAGTCTATATCCGCCGCCGGGACCTCTGACACCTGTAACCATTTTTCCTTTGCGTAATTTGGCAAATAACTGTTCCAGATAGGATAAGGAAATAGTTTGGCGCGTAGCAATTTCAGTCAATGTAACGGGGGTTTTTTGACTGTGGTACGCTAGATCAAGCATTGCAGTGACGGCGTATCGTCCTTTAGTAGTAAGTCGCATAAAAAAATCAGAGGCTTTTTGCAGGTAAGGCGTACTATAGATATCCCTAGTAATGTAGTCAAGTATAAGATGATTACAGGGTGATTAACAGGGCGGCTAAGGTGGGGTTTCACGCTGTGCTGTGGCTTTCAGTTCAACATTATTGCATAGCTAGGCACGGTGCTGGCGGTTTATCACTGGAAGAGGGGTTGAGGGCGGTCAAATCATTGATATAGGCGAAGTGGGCAGTCGCTAACGACAGCGTATATGTTAAAAGTCCTGGCTGAGGCATGAACGAGGGTTTATTCTTTTATTTCACAATCATTCAGTTTTGGAATGTCTTGTTCTTTATAGTCAATCCCGGCATCATTGAGTGCTTTTTTCATCGTATCTAACTGCACATCCATTAAATGGATATGGTCCAGCATATGATTAATAGCGTGAGCAACCGGGTCCGTCATGTCGGAAGTGGCACCGTAGGCATTAAAACCCATCTTGTTCGCTATTTGTTCTCTCTCTTTGCGAGTTTTGACTTCTTTGGTATTAATGATGTGGCCGGGGATTCCCACAATTGTGGCGCGTGCAGGGACTGCTTTAACGACCACTGAATTGGAACCGATTCTTGCCTCTTGCCCAATTTCAATAGGCCCTAATACTTTTGCGCCCGCACCTACCACGACGCCGTTATGTAAAGTAGGATGGCGTTTACCTTTGTTCCATGAAGTGCCTCCTAAAGTAACCCCATGATAAAGTGTGCAATCATCCCCAATGATGGCTGTTTCTCCGATAACGACACCCATGCCATGGTCAATAAAAAAACGGCGACCAATTTTAGCGCCAGGGTGAATCTCAATACCGGTTAACCAGCGACCCAGATGGGAGGTGAACCGGCCTAACCACCTAAATCCATGCCCCCAGAACAGACTGGCAAGGCGATGAATCAGTATGGCATGAAACCCGGGGTATGCGGTTATCACTTCAAATACGGATTGTGCGGCAGGGTCTCTGGCAAAAACGCAGTTAATGTCTTCTTTAATTCTATCCAGCATAACGGTTACTTGTTATTATGATTTTGCGAGAATCTGAGAATACCTCTTAGTATATCCAATTCTTTCGTGTCGAGTGATATTCTATTGTAAATTCTACGTAGTCTTCGCATGATAGAAATGGATTTTTCGGGATGTAAAAAACCTATATCTAACAGTGTTTGTTGCATATGTTCATAAAACAACTCCATTTGCTGTGTGCTGGCTAAAGGTGTTTCGTTTTTATCTCCGATGCTACTTTCAGATTTTTGTCCGGAGGCAACAAATAATTCATAACAGACGACTTGTACCGCTGTGGCCAGGTTTAAAGAGCTAAATGCAGGGTTACACGGGATTCGTAATAAATAATGACACAAATCCAGTTCGTGGTTTTTTAATCCGGAATTCTCTCGGCCAAAAACCAGTGCTATCTTGGTGTCTGACGGTTCGCTAGAAACAAATCTTTCAGCACATTCTCTCGCGGTGAGTTCGGGCCAGCTAATGGTTCTATCTCTTGCACTGGCACCGAATACAACTTGGCAATCTGCTAGCGCATCGTGCAAAGAATGACATATCTCAACTGTATTTAATAAGTCACTGGCGCCGGATGCCCTGGATGTTGCATCTGCACTGGGAAATATTTTTGGATTGACCAGGCAAAGTTGATCCATGCCCATGTTTTTCATAGCTCTGGCAACCCCACCAATATTTCCTGGATGAGAGGTTTCGACCAATATTATTTTAAAATTTGCAAGCACTGGAGGTTCGATAGGTTAAAAAGGAAACACTATAACAAATGATTTGTTATGCTATTAAGCTTTTGTTCACTTTATTATAAGATTATTATGCATCCAATGTTGAATATTGCCGTCCGGGCTGCGAGAAATGCTGGGGATTTGATTCAACGTTCATCGGAAGATATCGGTCGTTTGACGATAAGCAAAAAAGGTAAAAATGATTTTGTTTCAGAGGTCAATCGTATTGCAGAAGCAGAAATTATTCAGGTGATCCACTATGCTTATCCCGATCATTCCATTTTAGCGGAAGAAAGTGGTGAGCACAAAGGTAATGATTATATCTGGATAATTGATTCGTTAGATGGCACCACCAATTATTTACATGGTTATCCGCAATATGCCGTTTCAATTGCACTCAAACACAAAGGTAAAATCGAAGTAGCTGTTGTTTACGATCCTTTAAGAGATGAATTGTTTACTGCGGAAAAAGGGGGAGGCGCTATATTGAATAACCGGCGTATCAGAGTCAGTAATCAAGTTGATATTCATGCGGCTTTGATCGGGACAGGCTTTCCTTTTAAATTGCCACAACATCTCGATGCCTATTTGGATATGTTTAAAACCTTAACCCCGATGACTGCAGGTATCAGACGTGCCGGTTCGGCTGCGCTGGATTTAGCTTATCTTGCCGCAGGACGGCTGGATGGTTTTTGGGAAATAGGGCTGAAAGAATGGGAGATGGCCGCAGGCATTCTTCTGGTACAAGAAGCCGGTGGTGTGGTGACTGACTTTAGTTTTAATGAACACTACCTGAAGTCTGGGAATGTGATTTTAGGCAACCCTAAAATGCATCAAGCTTTATATAAAGCGATTGAGCCTTATGTTACCGAGTCGTTGAAATAAGCTGCTCCGCATGGATTCTGCGTGACTAGGCCGGGTTGAATGGACCGTGAAATCTCTGGTGTTGGTGATGGGGGTTTCGCTACTTGCTTTACCCTAAGAGATCAGGGCGTTGATGAAATCTCTGGGTTTTATACAAAAAGCAGCTAAAGAAAACCTTAGATGCATTTCCCAACCCTTTCCTGATAAGCCCTGAAGCGCTTCATCTTTGGTCATAATCTGACTTTCGATGGATTCCATAAACCCCGCATGTCCAGCTATGGCAGCATATGTTCCACTCATAGGATCGAGTTTTGAAAATACGCCGTAGCCGTTATTAATCGCTGATTTTCCAAATGTAAACCCTGTCTCTGGAGAGTATGGAAACGCTCGCACTTTGTGCATTGCTACAGTTGACGGTGCCCCTGTATTCTTTGTGGAAAAACGACCAGTCTTTAAGTGTATCCGTTATTTTGCAGCTTATAATTCCAGCATATGCTGGACAAGAGCAGAGCAATAAAATAATAAAAAGCAGGGAGATGCTCTTTAAATAGGTTGCATTGTGGGGGGGTTTCCGGTAGTGCGACAATATGTCACATTTTAATTTGACAGAAGTGTTGCTATTATTAACATAACTTTTAAGGCTCTTCGTAGCCAAAACAGCGAAAAGTTGCGTTATGATACCCCTAAAATACATTCTAAAGCAGTTAATTAACTGCTTTTTTTTTGCCTGAAGGTTTTTTCAGCAGCTGTTCAATATCCTTGCGAGGGGCGGTTAATATACCTTAAAAAGCGATATTTAAGCCACCCAGGCCACAGTACCCCTGAGGGTTTTTTGCTAAATATTGCTGATGATGGTTTTCAGCATAGTAAAAAATAGTTGCCTCTTCTATTTCGGTGGTAATCTCAGCAAAGCCGGATAAGCTGATTTTGGCTTGATAATGGGCTTTTGAATCCTGTGCCTGGTTTTTTTGCCCATCATTAAAGGTGTAGATGCCAGATCGGTACTGAGTGCCTTTGTCGTTGCCCTGTTGCATACCCTGTGTTGGGTTATGGGATTCCCAAAAAAGAGCCAGTAACTGTGGGTAGGATATGCGCTCGGGATCAAAAAAAACTTTAACCACTTCATTATGTCCTGTTAACCCTGTACAGAGTTCATCGTAGGTGGCATTGGGGGTGTATCCTCCGCTATAACCCACCGCCGTACTAAACACGCCTGTTTGCTGCCAAAATTTCCTTTCCGCTCCCCAGAAGCAACCGAGACCAAACATTGCTTCATGTATATGGGCTGGAAAGGGAGGCGCAATGACATTGCCTGTGACAAAATGATTCTCTGGAATTGAGAGGGCTGTTTTTCGACCTGCTAATGCTTCGCTGGCGGAAGGTTTGATGAACTTTGATGACAGCATGATAATATTTTAACGCTATAATTACCTTTACTATAAATACATTAACATTAAAATGAAAGAACAAGATTGTTTACGACGTTTTCTATTTGAAGAGCTGGGGGTGAGAGGCGAGTGGGTATGTTTACATGACAGCTGGCAAGAAACGAAACAACATCAGCACTTATCGGCAGGTGTTCAGGAAAAACTAGGCGAGGCTTTGGTGGCTGTTGTGCTGATGTCTGCGACGATTAAATATAAAGGCTCTTTGATTCTACAAGCTCAAGGCGATGGAGCATTGAAAACGTTGGTTACCCAGTCTACGCATGAGGGACATATACGAGGTCTGGCTAGGTGTGAAAAGGAGATGCTGCCGGGTAGCCTCGTTGAAATGATGGGTGAGGGGCGACTTGTTATTACCATAGAACCCGAAAAAGGCGAACCTTACCAGGGAATTGTTTCTTTAGGAGGTAATGACCTGGCCGAGGTGATAACGACTTATTTTACGCAGTCTGAACAGTTACAAACCCGTGTTTGGTTATTTGCTGATGGAACTCACGCTGGGGGCTTGTTTTTGCAGGAACTGCCGAAGCAGGAAAGCGATAAACCTGATTGGGAGCGTATTGCCATGTTAGCGGACACCATAACCAAGCAGGAAATGTTGACATTAGGCTGTGAGGAAATGTTGTATCGCTTGTTTAATGAAGAAAAAGTGCGTCTGTTTCAGCAAGAGCCTGTCACTTTCAAGTGTACTTGTTCGCAGAAAAAAATAGAAGATACCCTAATTCTTTTAGGGCGTCAGGAGCTGGAATCAAGTTTACAGGAAAGAAACAATATTGATGTAAAGTGCGATTTTTGTGCTGAAAAATATAGCTTTGGCAAGATCGATATAGAAAATTTATTTGCAGGATAAACGCATAAAAATGAATCCAGCAGGCAGCATGAAGAAGTTTTTGCAATGGTTTTGTTTGTTATTGTGCTTGAGTACGTTGACGGGGTGTTTTTCCTGGTTGCATGCTTATCAAACTTACTTGCAGATGGACGATTTTGAGGAGAATTTCACCTTTTCAGTTGGCAATCAATTTAGCCTGCATTTTAAAGATCCCTTGCTATACAGTGAAGACTTGCTTGCTTTGTTAAAGCTTCAGGCTAGCGAAATATGGCGGTATGAGCCGGGGCAACATTGGCGCTATCTTTTTCGTAAAATAGATGCGCAAGGGCGCGTGATTCAACCCGGAGTGAAATTTTATTTTGATCTAAAGTTTAATGAAAAAGAGCAGTTAGTTCGGTGGGATTTTTCATCATTGTTTCTTGAGATTGCACCCGCAGAATTTCTGGAAGTTTCTTTGCGGTCTCTGGCAGGAGCAAAAATCGATCAAGGGAAAAGACAATTAAAAGCAAACCTGGATTTCATGGGGACAATTTCAGCCGAACTGCCGAAAAAACCGCAAATACTTCAGCAATTAGGAAGGCCTGTCAGTATAAAAGATAAAAAAGGGCAAGAAATATACCGTTATCATTTTCGGCTTGATACGGCAAAGATCGAAAAAGGTTATGAAGATAGGGGCTTAAGTGTCATTAAATTAAGCTTTGATAAAACCAGTCGTCGATTGATTAAAATGTCAGGTCGTTTTATGGGCTTGAAGATTTCTATTGATTATAGAAAGTATCATAAAAATAGTCAGCAACAATTAGTTCAGTTGGTCCGGTAGCTTGCCATCAATAAGCTATAAAGCCGTCTGGTATTATGCTCTTTCTCAAGGCAGGGCCGATAGCAAAAGATGAGTGGGCGTTGCAAAGCGTCCTCCTCCTGTTTATTCAACGGGATGTGTCGAAGCCTCAATTTATATGGGTTTTATCAGCACGGCGGGTTTGAGCAAGGATTAAAAGGCAACTGTCAGGCTCGCAAGGTTGATGTTTTCGGTCGCCATGCGAGTTCCTGGGTAGTGCAAAGGAGGGGGCTCGTATGGCTCCGGAATCGTTAAGTTGATGGCTTGTGGGACTGTTCTGTTGTGACATTTCCCGCATGTAAGCCACATTCTTTTTTATTGCCCGATTCCCACCACCAGCGCCCAATACGTTCATGTTGATTGGGTAAAACGGCGCGGGTACAAGGTTCGCAACCTATGCTAATAAAGCCTTTTTCATGCAATTCATTATAGGGAACCTGATAGGCTTCAATATGATCCCAGACTTGTGCTGAATTCCAGTTAAGAAGGGGGTTAAATTTTATTAGCGGTTTGTTATCGCTAGAAAATGCAGTATCAAGTTGTACTTCGGGAATATCCTGTCGTGTATCCAGACTTTGGTCTTTACGCTGACCGGTAATCCAGGCATCAAGCTGTGAAAGTTTGCGTCTAAGCGGTTCTACTTTACGGATGCCACAGCACTCCTGATGGCTGTCTTGGTAAAAACTGAATAAACCTTTGGCTTTTACAAAAGGATCTAATAATGTTCTGTCTGGCGTGAGGATCTCTATGTCTATTTGGTAATGCTTCCTGACTTTTTCCATAAAGCGATATGTTTCGGAATGTAAACGACCGGTATCTAAAGAAAAGACCTTGATGTCTTTTCTTATATTTAGTGCCATGTCGATTAATACCACATCCTCTGCGCCACTGAATGAGATAGCGATATTGTCAAAGTTCTCCAGTGCGTATTTTAAAATACGGCGTGGATTTTTATTTTTAAGTTCAGTTTGTGCGGAAGGAATGTTAAATGAGTTCATTAGCATGCTTCTTGGTTTTGGGGGCAGCTTTGTCAGCCGTGATTCTGGGGTTTCCTTCCAAAATGCTCTGTGAAAAATAATTCACCAGAAAATCATCAAAAGAAAGGCTTTCATTGTCTTCAATGTTTTTTTGTTGGCGATGAGAAGAGAGGGACAATGTCTCAAAATGTTGAGCGATTTTGGTGTCTTGGTGAGCTTGGGTAAAATGTTGTTTATTCAGGGTAGAGGCTTCTAATCCAAAGTGTGCAAAGGGCTGGTTTTTAGTGCGCATGCCTTCCAGAATTTTTGCTGAAGACGTTAGTTCAGGGTTTTCAACAACTTCACTTTGTGCTTCCAAAGCCTTGCTATACGGTTTGGCGGGGTCGTCGTGATCCAGTATTTGGCAAGTAGTGCTCATGGATTGCAAAATTTCATGGGCCCAGCTGTGTAAGGAAATTGGCTGGCCGTTTTTATTAATTTCAAGACCTGGCTTTCTTCCTTCATGCGCCACACGCAGTTGATTAAAGTTATTGGTCTGGTATTCGTGGCCATTATATTTCGGGCTTTCCTGAAGTAGACAGTGGAGTAAAAAGGCTTCGATAAACCGTGATTTGTCTTCATCTATGCCGATGGGATTAAAAAGATCGAGGTCCAGTGAGCGAATTTCAATGTATTTCACCCCTCTTAAATGGAGTGCAAGAGTGGGCTTTTCGCCAGGTCGGGCAATTTGTTTAGGGCGGATAGTGCTGTAATATTCGTTTTCAATTTGCAGAATATTGGCATTCAGTTGCTTATATTCACCATTGACCTTAACGCCTATTTTTTCATAGTCCGCATAAGGTGTTTCAATAGCATTCTGTAGGCTGCTGATATACGAGGTTAAAGAGTTGTAATCAATTTTTAGATTGGATTGGTTTTTATTTTTATAACCAATATCACTCATGCGTAAAGACGTGGCATAGGGCTGATAAAGGGTATATTGATCATAGGTTTCAAATTCAGCCATTAAATGCGGCCTGCTGTTGAAAAAACTTTTACAGATTGCCGGAGAGGCACCGAATAAATACAGGATTAACCAGCCTTGACGTTGAAAGTTGCGGATCAGGTTAAAATAAGAATCGGAGATAAAGTCCTGTAACGAGTGATTAGACGGGCTTTGCTCATGTAATGCTGGCCAAAGTGCTTCAGGAACGGAATAGTTAAAATGAATGCCGGCAATGGCTTGCATGGTTCTGCCATATCGATGCCATAAGCCTTGCCTATAGACATGCTTCATCTTGCCAATATTGGAGCTGCCATACTCCGCAATAGGAATGCTTTCATCGCCATTAATTCTACAAGGCATACTGGAAGCTAGCAGTAGCTCATCCCCCAAGTGGGTGTAGACGTATTGATGAATGTTACGCATGAAGTCTAACGTTTCAGTAATATCTGCAAACGGTGGCGTAATAAATTCTAGCAGGGCTTCTGAATAATCCGTGGTGATGTGGGGGTGAGTCAGTGCAGCACCTAGAGCATGGGGGTGTTTGGACTGTGAAATCAGGCCTTCTTTGGAAATTCGAAGACTTTCTTTTTCTATGCCTTTGAGTCCACCCCGCAGAAGATGTTGTTGCTGGGTTCTGAGTAAATAGTCGAGTTTAGACGAATGTTGTGTATTCAAACTGCTCATAAAAGGGACGTAAGCCCGATTGATCTTGATATAATTTGTTTATTATACTTCGAGCGCTTATGGTTGAGGAAATTATATTGAGTTGATTAGGGACGATAGCAAGGCGTGCAAACGGGGATGTCGCAAGTGGCGTGACTGTTGCTGCAATGCTTTGGCCCCCTTGTATGTGGGTAATCCCGTCTACCGGCAAAGCTTTCATTTTGGCTCTCATTGCTTGCCTTGTCGGTAAAAACCAACGGTTAGAAACCCGCAGTGGTGACCGTGCGAACGCTATAAAAACTTATTGATCATAGGAGTAGTCTATCATTTTAGAGCAAGAGACATTTGTTGGCCAAAAGGCTGAAAAGATTCTTAAATCTGTTTTTGGCTATGATAGTTTTAGGGGGCATCAACAGGACATTATAGAAAGTCTCATTCAAGGTCAGGATGCGTTGGTTCTAATGCCAACAGGTGGGGGTAAGTCATTATGCTATCAAATTCCTGCCATGAGTCGCCCGGGTGTCGGTATTGTTATCTCACCATTAATTGCCTTAATGCAGGATCAAGTCAGTGCCTTGCACGTATTAGGTGTCAAAGCGGCTTTCCTGAATTCAACATTATCCATGGATGAAGCGCGAGCAGTTGAACAACAGTTGGTGCGCGATGAACTGGATTTACTTTATATTGCTCCGGAACGATTGACTTCAGCATGGACCTTATCATTATTTGAACGGATTCATATTGCTTTATTTGCCATAGATGAAGCGCATTGTGTGTCGCAGTGGGGGCATGATTTTCGAGCGGATTACCTGAAATTATCGCTATTACACGAAAAATTCCCTGCAATTCCCCGGATTGCTTTAACGGCTACGGCTGATGAAAAGACCCGGGAAGAAATTATTTACCGACTGGATTTGGGTCAGGCGCAATCATTTATCAGTGGCTTTGATCGACCCAATATCCGTTATCGTATTGTGCAGAAACAGAATGCGAAACAGCAATTACTCCATTTTATTCGGGCTGAACATGCGGGGGAAGCGGGCATTGTTTATTGTTTATCACGAAAAAAGGTTGAAGCGACTGCAAAATGGCTGGCTGAAAAAGGCATTAACGCATTACCTTATCATGCGCGTTTGGATCATCGGGTTAAACAAGAAAACCAGCACCGCTTTTTAATGGAAGAGGGTGTGGTTATTGTAGCTACTATTGCTTTTGGAATGGGGATAGATAAACCGAATGTGCGTTTCGTAGCGCATCTGGATTTGCCGAAAAGTATCGAAGGCTATTATCAGGAAACCGGGCGGGCAGGGCGTGATGGCGAAGCTGCGAATGCCTGGATGGCTTATGGTTTACAAGATGTGATTGCCTTAAGACAAATGCTGGCAGGTTCTAATGCAGATGAGGCGCATAAGCGCACAGAATTTCATAAGCTGGAATCCATGTTAGCTCTGTGTGAGCTAGTCAGTTGTCGAAGACAGGCTTTATTAGCTTATTTTGGGGATGAGCTTGAGCAAGATTGTGGTAATTGTGACACCTGTCTGGAGCCGGTAGTGACCTGGGATGGTACCGTGGCGGCACAGCAAGCGTTGTCTTGTATTTATCGGACAGAGCAGCGTTTTGGGGTGAATTATTTGATTGATGTGTTGTTGGGTAAGTCTAACGAAAGAATAAAAAGTTTTGGGCATGATAAGCAGTCTACCTTTGCCATTGGTAAGGACCTTGAAGAAAAGCAATGGCGATCGGTATTTAGACAATTAGTGGCCAAAGGCTTTGTAACGATTGATTTTGAAGGGTATGGCGCGTTTAAACTGACGGAACAATGCCGGCCAATTTTACGTGGTGAGCAGTCATTAATGTTGCGTAAGGATGTTACCATTGAAAAAGTGCGTGGCAAAAAGATGCATAAAAAAGGGGATGTTGCAGGGCAGAATATCCTTTTATGGGACGCATTGCGAGCTAAGCGTCGGGAATTTGCAGATGCTCAGGATGTTCCTCCCTTTGTTATTTTTCATGATGCAACGTTGATGGCTATGATGGATGAGAGGCCCGAGACGCTACAGCAAATGAGTTATATATCCGGTGTAGGTGAGAAAAAACTGGATCGCTATGGGGGCGATTTTCTGGCGGTTTTACAGTCAATTTCTGCCAGAGAGCGGTCTGATACGGCCACTGAATCTGTGGAATTATTCAGACGAGGGCATAGCGTTGAGAAAATAGCAGCACAGAGGGAGTTAAAAGAACAAACGGTTTATACTCATTTATCACGAGCAATAGAAGAGGGCGGGATTCAATTAAATGAGGTGGTGGATTTGACGGCAGAGGAAATCCAGCTTATTGAAGAGGCGATAGTCCATATCCCAGATGAACAAGGCCGTGTTTTAAAGCCATTATTTGATTTTTTTGATGCAACGTATAGTTATGGCGTATTACGTTGTGTGAGGGCCGGTTTTCTACATAAAACCGAGTAACTGGATAGCTATCGTTCTCGGGAATTATCAACCTAAGGCATCGTCTGTTCTATGGATTTAATGCAGAGTGTAGAGCGGGCGGATGTCCGTTCGCTCTACAGAAAACAATAATCAAACCGGTGTGCCGTATGAGCCGTGGTTTATCGCTGTGTTGATGTGTGCTGATTTCGGCAGCCGGGTGTTAAGCCGGAGGCTCTTGTTTCATACTGGCACCGCACTTGCCTTCACCACATTTGGCTTCTTGGCTTTTAGTGCTGCTGCTGTTGTTTTTTGGCATAGGCTTGTTTCCTGCGCAATTGCCTTCCACTGTTTTTTCTTCGGCACCTTTCATCATGCTAGAGCCACATTTTCCCTCGCCACAGGCACCGTCTTTCATTTTGCTCGTATTTGTTGCATCTGATTTGGCTAATTGCATATAACCGTTAGATAATTCAGACAGGGTAAACGGGTTTTCGGCAAAGTCTGTTGCTGTTTCTGCAATGACTGCTGTTGAGGTGAAGCTGGAAATTAGTGTAGTGCTTATAGCCAGGGCTAATGGTTTGTTGAATGATTTTGCCATGTTATTTTCCTTTATTAAGAATGGGTTATTGCCCGTTGCTGTGGAGAAGGCCTGATATAAAAGAGTGATTTTTGACATAAATAGTATCATGTCAAAGGCCATGTGCGAAGAAATCGGTAATAACTTACATAACGCGTGTGAAAAACAGAAGATGAAAAAACTGCCAGCTCCCGAAATTATTTCAGGCGGGCTGTGAGCTTACTGCGTTAAGCTAAAAAATGTGGAGTGGGTGTTAAAAAGGGGTAAAACGAATCGGCTGAGGATGAAAAAGTGAATGCTTAACAGGAGGGGGTAGCACTGACTATTTAGTAAAAACAGTCATTAATAAAGGTCTTTCACCTTTGCAGGTGAAAGACCTATAACAACTTATTCAGTGAAGTTGTTTTGGTATCTTGTAACACTTTGAAGTGCAGTAGCATTTTCTTCAATTGTTGTGGAACTACGCTCCCAATGCTCAGTTTCACGTTCTTTTAAAACTAAGATTAGAGAAATTGATACGATAGCTACACCAGCTACGATTTTGTTATAGTTACTTATGCCTTCATCAGCCATTATAGAATCCTCAGTATATTTTTAAAATTATTTTATGTCTCCCTTTTTACAGGGAGGCAACTTAATGATTAACCAAGTTGCATGTCGAGTGAATAATTATTTTTGTTCGACGGGTGTATTTTAAACATATCTTAAGGACAAGTGTCAAAACTATTATTTTTTTTTTGTGCTATAGGTTTTTTTATTGTTGCTTTATACGTGTTTTTGGGGGAGGGATTCTTATCATAATGAAGCAATAAAAAATATTTAATTTAGTATAATTGGTCTTTTAAACAAAGATTTATACTGTGCGTCTTAAACGCTGGAGGTGAGGCCGGTGGATAAAAAATAAGTTTAATGATAAAACGTTAGTAATTGGGATGCAACCGTCGGCGGTATCTGAAGAATTAGCAATTAAAAAATAAAGCAAGGGTGTGATGTGCGAATTTTAAAAATAAAAGTACTTTGTTTATGCTGGATTTGCATTCAACTGAGTGGTTGTGGTCTGTTTATTTCAAATGTGACGCAAGAGTTTGGTGATAATTTAACGCAGGCGTTGCTGAATCATAATGATCCAGAAACCATTGCCAGTGCCATGCCTTCTTTTCTTTTATTATTGGAAACAATGCTCATTAATGATCCGGAAAATGAAGCACTACTGTCTTCTGCATCCTCTATGTATGGGGCATACATAGGTTTTTTACATAAGGAAACAGGGAGGGAGCGAGTTTTAAGTAATAAAGCCATGGCCTATGCTTTGCGCTCAGTTTGTATTCATCATGATTCTCTTTGTCGGCTGAATGAACAACAATATGATCAGTTTGAACAAAGTATTAAACAAACGGATAAGGACGATATTGATGCGCTTTATACTTTGGGTACAGCATGGGCTTTATGGATTCAGAAAAATAAATCAGATTGGAATGCGATTGCGCAGTTGGCTCAGGTGAAAGCGATTATGTTGCGTATTACGGCATTAGACAAAGGCTATAAAAAAGGCAATGCATTCGCTTATTTAGGCGTGTTAGAAACTATTCTACCCCCTGCTTTAGGCGGAGACCCCGAACGAGGGAAGCAGTATTTTGAAACGGCAATGGCTCTTTCTGAAGGAAAAAATTTAATGGTAAAAGTTCTTTTTGCAGAACAGTACGCTCGAATGATGTTTGATCGTGAATTGCATGATCAATTACTGCATGCTGTCGTTAATGCAACATTGGAAGAGCCGGGCTTAACATTGCTTAATACCCTGGCTCAAAAGCAGGCAAAGGATTTGTTAACATCTGCTGATGACTATTTTTAAATCAACGCCATCAGCTGTATACTCCGCACGGTCATGTTTTCATGGGTTGCTGTGGAATTTGTAATCACTAAAAATAATCTAAAATAATAATGTTAAAACAGATAATTGCGATACTTACCCTATCGTTTTTAAGTTATGGTTCAGTCCAAGCATATACTTTTAAAGTCGCCACCTTGTCAACCGATGGTTCAGTCTGGATGGAGAAAATGCGGGCAGGTGCAGATGAAATCAGTCAAAAGACAGATAGCCGAGTGAATTTTAAGTTTTACCCTGGCGGTGTGATGGGAGGCGATAAAAATGTGTTAAGGAAAATACGGTTTGGCCAGTTACAGGGGGCTGCCCTTCCCAGTGCTGGGTTGACGGGGATTTATCCTGATATCCAATTGTATAATCTGATTGTTAAGTTCCAGAGCATGAGTGAGATTGATTATGTACGTGAACAAATGGATGATCAACTCCTTGTGGGTCTTGAAAAAAAAGGGCTGGTTGCCTTCGGTTTTTCTGAAATAGGGCTGGCTTACACAATGTCTACTACTCCTGTGCATAACATTACGGATTTACAGCAGCTAAAGTCATGGGTGCCTGAGAATAATAAAATTGCAATACAGGCATATAAGGCATTGTCAATCTCGCCGATACCGCTTCCTTTGAGAGATGTGTTGATGGGCTTGCAAACGGGTATGATTACGTCTGTTGCTGGAACGCCTACAGGAGCCATTGCTCTGCAGTGGCATACTAAAATAAAGTATGTGACCAATTCTCCGTTGTCTTATATTTTTGGCGTTTTTTTTCTGGATAAAAAAGCATTTAATAAAATTTCCAAAGCGGACCGGTTGGTGGTAAGAGAGGTGATGGCGAAAACCGTGAATGAAGTAGATAAGCAAAGTCGCCAGGATAATGTTAACGCAGTGTTGGCGTTAAAAAAACTAGGGGTGGAGTTTATCGATGTAGAAGATGCAGCGGCAAATGAATTGAAAGCGGTCATGGAGTCGGCGAATCAGGAGATTGTAAGCAAGAGCGGCTTATCGAGTCGTTTAGTTGAAATGCTCGATAAGTATTTGGCGGCGTTTCGCGCACAATCCACCAGAATAGAAAGCGTGGGTCTTTAAATGACTTTCAGGTTGACTGTGTTTAGGCGTCAACTGTCATGCTCTCGTGCAAATCCGGCTCTGTTTTGTTTCTGTTTTACATGCATTTAGACTTTTAATGGTAATGGCTGCCCGCTCATGATTATTGTTATCTCACCCTCAAAAACGCTAGACTTTTCGGCTAATCCTTTTCATACGCATACACTTCCAAGGCAGCTGGATAATAGCCAGGAATTGATTGATACTGTTAAACAATTCAGTGCTGGAGAATTAGCCGATCTGATGAAGCTCAGTGAAAAACTCAGTCAGCTCAACTGGCAACGGTATCGTGATTTCAAGCGTCCTTTTACACTGGATAATTCAAAACAGGCTTTGTTGTCTTTTAAAGGTGATGTCTATGGCGGTATAGACGCGGATAATTATTCGGCAGATGATTTTGCTTTTGCACAAAAACATTTAAGAATACTCTCCGGTTTATATGGCGCGTTACGGCCACTTGATTTAATCCAGCCTTATCGTTTAGAAATGGGAACTCGGCTAGCCAACAACAACGGCAAAAATCTATATGAATTTTGGGGTGATCAAGTCACTGAGTTAATCAATAAGGACCTTGAAAACCAAGAAACACCACTGCTGATTAATCTGGCTTCAAACGAATATTTTAAAGTGATTAAGCCTAAGGTCCTGCAGGTTCCTGTGTTGACATTGAATTTCAAAGAAAACAAAGCGGGCGTGTATAAAACTATCGGGATTCACGCGAAGCGTGCCCGAGGGTTGATGGCTGGTTTTATGATTAAAAATCGGGTAACGGATGCAAACCAGATTAAAGCATTTAGCGATTCTGAATATGTCTTTAATGAAGGCTTGTCATCAGAAAAAGAATGGGTTTTTAGTCGAGGCTAGCATGTGTTACGGATATTGAATCCTGTTTTCAGAAGGTTTTGACCTTAGGTCATTAGCGGAGCTTATGGCTATGGATTATCAAAACAGTGAAGTTTATATGCTACGACAATGGAGTTCCGAAGGTGCTGGATAAGGGAATGAGTTGACCATTTTTCTCTGGTAAGTCTATCTATCAATAGAGCCACATCCCTGCTTTCTGATGATGATTAAAGTGTTAACTTGTTCCTAAAGTATGAAATTTATATTCAGTTTGCAGACAATGATCCAGCCATTTTTGTAGAAAATAATTTAATCGCCATTTGTAATTCATTATTTCAACGCTTTGAGCGGGGTTTTTATAAATTTTTGACACATCATTTCTGGCATGGTCTTTTAAAACCTCCGCCATACTTGCATCGAGGTAAATCCGGATTTTTACGGCAGGAGCGATAAACTTTTCCAAGTGGGTGTCAAAGCGATGACTAAGTTCAACAGTGAGTGTGTGTTTTGACCTGTCAATGATCTTCAGATAAAGCGTGGGTTTACTTGCTGTTTCGCCGGTAGCATGAGAGTGAAAAGTGCATAACTCAGGGATTAAGCAAAAGAGTTTTTGGTAATTAGATTCGCATAGCTTCTCTAAACAATGTGAGGTATTGACGGGTTGCAGTAAACTCATCGTTGTTATTCCCGATAGCTAGCGTTGGCGCTGGCTGTTTCCCATAAAACGACTTGATCTACATCTAAGCCTTCTTGTTTTAAATGTTGGTATATCATCTTACTGAGTACTTCTGCTGTGGGATGTTCTTCAATAGCCAGAAAGCGTTCGTTTTGTGCGATAAGAAGCGGGATGATGGGGTCGTCTTTATGAACGATGAAGTTATGATCAAGATGTTGGTCGATATAGGACATTACACATGCTTTAAGATCAGAAAAATCACAAACCATGCTTTGTTCGTCGAGGTTTTCCCGGGTGATTGAGATAGAAGCTTTAACGCTATGACCGTGGAGGTTTTTGCATTTGCCTTGGTGATTCATCAATCGATGGCCATAGCAGAAATAAACTTCTTTAGTGATTGTGTGCATAATTCAGGTTAAACATTTAAATGTGGTGTTACTTAAGGCTTTTAATAGTTGCTGCTACTTCAAAAGTACCATCTTCTCGCGGATTACTTCTGACCACCTGGACAAAAGCAGTCATAGGCGGTATGACTGAATTTTGAGGAAGCAGTTTGATTTCCATTGCCAAGCCAAAAGCATAGGCAGATTCTGTGATAAACGAGACACCGGCTCCACTTAAGGAAGTGCATCGGCCGGTATTTATGGTGTCAGAATCAGCCATTTTATAGGTGATTTCGCAGTCAACATCCATTCGAATATAGTCACGTTTTTCATCATAATCCAGCATATATATTTCCTCGTTAATTAAGAAAGAGGGTAGCAGAATTTGCAACAAACGAAGTGTACTATAAAAAAAATAAAAAATACTATGATTTGTCACACTATCAATTAGCATGAAGCATTATATAACTGACTAAGCCCTGTTTTTTGTGTAGAATTTATCGGTTTTTAAGGTGCTCGCCGTTATCATTGGGTAAAAATATGAGTAAAAGAATTGTTCTTACAGGTATTACTACAACAGGTACGCCTCATTTAGGAAATTACGCAGGTGCCATACGCCCGGCAATAGAAGCAAGTAAAGATGCGGAGGTTAAGCCATTTTATTTTCTGGCAGATTATCATGCCCTCATCAAATGTCAGGAACCGTTAAGGGTTAGGCGTTCAAGTCTGGAAATTGCAGCAACCTGGTTAGCGCTTGGGCTGGATACCTCTAATGCGGTTTTTTACCGGCAGTCAGATATTCCGGAAATACCTGAATTATGCTGGATGTTGTCCTGTGTGACGGCAAAAGGTTTGATGAACAGGTCACATGCATACAAGGCATCTGTTGCTGAAAATGAGGCGGCAGGTGGAAATGATCCGGACAAAGGTATCAATATGGGGTTATTTAGTTACCCCGTGTTAATGGCGGCAGATATGCTGATGTTTAAAGCAAATAAAGTGCCTGTAGGGAAGGATCAGATTCAGCATATAGAAATGGCGCGCGATATCGCCTCACGTTTTAATCATATTTATGGTGAGCATTTTGCTATTCCTGAAGCAGTTATCGATGATAATTCAGCGACTATTTTAGGGATGGATGGTCGTAAAATGAGTAAGAGTTATAACAATACTATTCCATTGTTTGAAACGGAGAAAAAGTTTAAAAAATTAATTAATAAAATCAAGACTAATTCGTTAGAACCTGGGGAACCTAAAGAGACTAAAGGCTGTACGTTGTTTGGTATTTACCAGGCGTTTTCTACGGAGTCAGAAGTAGCTGAGATACGTCAGCGCTATGCGGAAGGTATTGCCTGGGGTGAAATGAAAAAAACATTGTTTGAGAAGATTAATGAAGAAATTATCCCTGCCAGAGAGCGCTATGTAGCATTGATGGAAGCACCTGAGCATATTGAAGAGCAGCTACAAGAAGGGGCGCGCAAAGCACGGCAAATCAGTGTGCCATTTATGCAAGAAATACGAGAGGCAGTGGGGATTTCACGGATAGCGATATAACGTGATAAGTATTCTGAGTAGATAAGTCTTAAGGTTTTAACATGGAAAATGTGGAGTTCACACCGGGGCAGCGCTGGATCAGTAATACCGAGTCAGAGTTAGGATTAGGTTTGATTCTTGAAGCACATAATAACCGGGTTTCAGTATTGTATTTAGCAACAGGCGATAAGCGGGTTTATGCTAAAGATAATGCGCCTTTGACGCGAGCAATTTTTTCTGCCGGGGATGTAATTGAATCCACAGAAGGGCTAAATATCAAAGTTCAGGAAATCATTGAGCTTGATGGCTTGATAACGTATGTCGGTAGTGAAGAAGGCGGGGAAGAATGCTATCTGGAGGAAATGGAATTAAGTCATCATATTCAATTTAATAAGCCACAGGATAGATTGTTTACTGGACAGATAGATCCATCTGCCTGGTTTGTATTACGTTATGAAACCTGGAATAGGCAGTTTAGACACCAAAAATCATTGGTGAAAGGCTTGCATGGGGCGAGAGCTTCTTTGATTGCTCACCAATTGTATATAGCGCATGAAGCTGCAGGGCGATTTGAACCGCGGATTATGTTGGCGGATGAAGTCGGTTTGGGAAAAACCATTGAGGCAGGTTTGATACTCCAGTATCGCCTGGTGAATGGTTTGAGTTCTCGGCAATTGATAATAGTCCCTGAAAGTTTATTGCATCAGTGGTTGGTGGAAATGCTAAGGCGGTTTAATTTACATTTCAGCCTATTTGATGAGCAGCGATGTATTGCTATCAATGAACCCAATCCTTTTGTTACTGAACAGTTAGTGCTGTGTTCCCAGGATTTTTTTTCCGCTTATCCTCAGCGACAGCAACAAGCATTGCAGGCAGGTTGGGATATTGTGGTGGTGGATGAGGCGCATCATCTTGAATGGAATGAGCAGGCCCCCAGTCCTGATTATCTGTTTATTGAGCAGTTGGCCTTTACTACTCCAGGCCTGATACTGTTAACAGCAACCCCTGAGCAATTAGGCAAAGAAAGTCATTTTGCGCGCCTGAGATTATTAGATCCGGATCGATTTTATAAGTTTGAACAATATCTGGCTGAAGAATCACTGTTTGAACCGGTAGCTAGTGCTGCGAGTCTTTTAATATCAGGGGGGGAGATAACTAATAAAGAACGGGCGGTG
>Ga0310122_10000172_pt1 | contig 41543 bp, 36 predicted proteins | sample CB6_Bottom_1051__FD_203503 | JGI IMG/M metagenome (GOLD analysis project Ga0310122, IMG submission 203503) | Marine microbial communities from Western Arctic Ocean, Canada - CB6_Bottom_1051 | ecosystem: Environmental > Aquatic > Marine > Oceanic | place: Canada: Western Arctic Ocean | collected...
CCAGCCGACCGACGGGTACGACCACCGAGTGTCCGCCCGATGATGAACGACATGCAGTTTCCAATGAGAGAGTGAGCCCGACGTGGCCGTGAAGCTCCGCTTGATGCGGATGGGGAAAAAGAAGCAGCCGACCTATCGACTGGTCGCCGCCGACTCGCGCAAGGCCCGCAACGGCCGGTTCATCGAAGCATTGGGCTTCTACGACCCGCGCCGTGACCCCTCGGTGATCGAGATCGACAATGAGCGGGCCGTGGCCTGGTTGCGCAACGGCGCCCAGCCCACCGAGCGGGTCGAGAAGCTCCTGAAGATCTCGGGCGCATGGACCGAGTTCAGCGGTGAACAGGTCGATGCCGCTCCGCCAGAGGTCACGCCGGTTCCCGTCGTCGACGAGGCCCCGGTCGAAGAGCCCGCTGACGAGGTCGACGAGGCCCCGGTCGAAGAGCCCGCTGACGAGGTCGACGAGGCCCCGGTCGAAGAGCCCGCTGACGAGGTCGACGAGGCCCCGGTCGAAGAGTCCGCTGACGAGACTCCGGTCGAAGAGGCCCCGGTCGAAGAGTCCGCTGACGAGGTCGCCGAGGCCCCGGTCGAAGAGTCCGCTGACGAGACTCCGGTCGAAGAGGTCGCCGAAGCCCCGGTCGCAGAGGCCGCCGAAGAGGTTTCAAACGAAGAGGTTTCAACCGAAGAGGTCCCGGCCGACGTGGCTGCCGAGGAAGCTCCAGCCGAAGACGCCACCGAGGAAGAGGAGTAGGCATGAGCGCTTCAGCCCCCACCGCCGAGGACGTCCTCGGCTTCTTGATCCGAGCGATCGTCGAAGAACCCGACGCCGTCCACATCGAGACATCCGGCGACGACCGCTGCAAGTTCTCGGTCACGGTCGCCGACGGCGACATGGGTCGGGTCATCGGCAAGCGTGGCCGCGTGGCCAACGCCATTCGCACGATCGTGCGAGCCGCTGCGATCCGCGACGAGACCGAGATCGACGTCGACTTCGTCGACTGATCGACGGGACGCCACCATCGAGGCGCCCAACCTTCTCGAGGTCGGCCGGATCAACCGCCCCCACGGCGTTCGCGGCGAGGTCGTGGTCACGCTGCACACATCGCGTACCGAGCGGCTTGCTCCCGGCACCGTCCTGTCGACCGACCGTGGCGACCTGACCGTCACCTCCAGCCGACCCCACCAGCGGCGGTTCCTGGTCCACTTCGACCGCATCCCGGACCGGGACGCCGCCGAGGATTGGCGTGGCGTCGTGCTCTCGGCCGAACCGATCGACGATCCGGACGACCAAGCCCTCTGGGTGCACCAGGTGATCGGCGCCGAGCTCGTCGACCAGCACGGCCACAACCACGGCAGGGTCCGGGCAGTGCTCGACAACCCGGCGAGCGACCTCCTCGAACTCGAGGACGGACGACTCGTGCCCTCGGTGTTCGTCGTGGACCACGAACCGGGAGTTCGCGTCTCCGTCGAGGTTCCCATCGGGTTGCTCGACGGGGACGACGACGAGAGTGCGGGAGCCTGACCGTGCGCATCGACGTCTTCACCATCTTCCCGGAGATGATCGACGACTATGTCGGCAGGAGCATCCTCGGCCGGGCCTCGGAGGCCGGGCTCCTCGAGGTCAACGCCCGCGACCTGCGTGCCGCCACCACCGACGTCCACCGAACAGTCGACGACAGCCCCTTCGGCGGCGGTGCCGGCATGGTGCTGATGCCGGACCCGGTGTTCGCGGCTGTGGAGGCGGTGGATCCGCCCCGTCCGCTGATCCTGCTCGACCCGTCCGGACGCCGCTTCGACCAGGGGGTCGCCGAGGAGTTGGCAGGCATGGAGGGTTTCTCGCTGCTCTGCGGACGCTACGAGGGCGTCGACGACCGGATCCGGAGCGGGCTCTGCGACGATGAACTCTCGATCGGGGACCTGGTGCTGGCCGGTGGAGAACTGGCAGCTCTCGTGGTCGTCGAGGCGGTGGCCCGCCTGCTGCCGGGGGTGCTCGGCAACGAGGCCTCCGCCGGTGACGAGTCTTTTTCGTCCGGACTCCTCGAGTATCCCCAGTACACGCGGCCGGCGGACTTCCGGGGGAACGAGGTACCCGCGATCCTGAGGTCCGGCGATCATGGACGGATCGCCCGTTGGCGTCACGCCATGGCGATCCAACGCACCCTCGAACGGCGTCCCGACCTGATCGAACGACGGGGTGGCCTGACCGACGAGGAGCGTGCACTGCTCGAGTCGCACGGCCTCTCGGATCCAGCGGCGGGCTCCACCACGGACGACGCCTGAGCAGGGCACCTGCCGCGCCGGGTGGCACGGTGGCGCCCGTATGCTTGCCGGTCGGCTGAAACGCTGTTCGCAGCGTCGGCCTCCCGCTGACTCACAGATCTGAAGCAGGAACCACTATGCAGCGCACCGATTTCATCGATCAGGCGAACCTCCGCGACGACGTCCCGGATTTCGCCGCCGGCGACACCCTCAAGGTCCACGTGCGGGTCATCGAGGGCAACCGCCAGCGCATCCAGGTCTTCGAGGGCGTCGTCATCCGCCGGCAGGGCAGCGGCATCCGCGAGACCTTCACCGTCCGCAAGCTCAGTTTCAGTGTCGGCGTCGAGCGCACATTCCCCGTCCACTCCCCGGTCCTCGACCACATCGAGGTCGTGACGAGGGGCGATGTCCGCCGGGCGAAGCTCTACTACCTCCGCGACCGGATCGGGAAGCGGGCCAAGGTCAAGGAGAAGCGGGAGTTCTGACCCGCCTCCGGCCCTCCGGGGCCGTTCCGACTGTCACAGGTCGTTCCTAAAGTCGGGTTATGTCCCGGCATGCCCTCTCGAGAAGATCCACCGTCCGGTCCCCGACGCGCCACATCGCCCTCGGCCTGTGGGGCGAGCGCCTTGCTGCCTGCGACTATCGGCGTGACGGCTACCGCGTCGTGGCCCGCAACTGGCGTGGCCGGGCGGGCGAGATCGACGTGATCGTGGTCGGGCACGGTGTCGTTGCCTTCTGCGAGGTCAAGGCGCGCTCTTCCGATCGGTTCGGATCACCCGCCGAAGCCGTCGATCGGCGCCGTCGGGAACGGTTGCGCCGAGCCGCCTCCGAATGGCTGTCGGGGCCGGGGCACGACCATGCGGGGCTCCCGATCCGATTCGATGTTGTCAGCGTGCTGCCCGGTGTGCTCGACCGCATCGAGGGCGCCTTCTGACGCGGTTTCCGCCCATGGCAGCGCTCAGCGACGGCGGTTCCAGCAGCCGCGATGCCAGTGGCGGCGCAGGTCGGGGGCATCGACCGGTACCACGACAACATGTCCGAGGCCGCTGGGGATGTCCCGGTTGCAGCCCGGGCAGAGGTACGGCTTCACGGCCTGGTAGGGCTGGATGAAGCGGACCTCGAGGTCGCCGAGCGATTCGGGGTTCTGCACCGGTCAGCCGACGAGCGCCCAGAGCACGAGGAGCACACCCACGATCAGGGCGGCGGCGACGTAGACGACGTCGGAGGGTCGGCGGCGGTGGGGCCGTTGCGGGTCGAATCCCATGCGTCCAGTATCGCCCGTCCAGCGAATCTTCTGCTCTCCGGCGCCTGTAGTGGATATGGCCGATGCATAGCGCCTACTGTCATGGGACCATTACTCTCAGGGGAGCCCCCGAGCGGGCAGGAGGGCATCCGATGCGACACGGATTCCGACGAGCGTCAGGACGACGCAGGTACGGCCGACAGGGATTGCGGATCACGCTGCTGGCATTGCTCAGCGTGCTGATGATTCCGGTGGCGGCAGCGGCCCAGGAGGCCGATCCCGCTCCCGCTCCCGACGATGTCAACCAGCCGGCGGGCGATCCGGGCCAGCCGCCGCCGTGTCCGGAGGGTCAGACGTGTCCGGAGCCCGGCCAGGGCGACCAGGGTCAGCCGCCGCCGTGTCCGGAGGGTCAGACGTGTCCGGAGCCCGGCCAGGGCGACCAGGGTGGCCAGCCGCCGCCGTGTCCGGAGGGTCAGACGTGTCCGGAGCCCGGCCAGGGCGACCAGGGTGGCCAGCCGCCGCCGTGTCCGGAGGGTCAGACGTGTCCGGAGCCCGGCCAGGGCGACCAGGGAAACCAGGGCGACCAGGGAAACCAGGGAAACCAGGGCGACCAGGGAAACCAGGGCGACCAGGGTGGCATGAGCGCCGACATGTGTCCGGCACCGGTCGGTGACGACGGCATGTGCCGCTTCGATGATCCGATGGGCCGGAGCTTCAACATCGATACCCGTACCGGAGTGGGCTCGGTCCAGTGCCCCGACGGCTCGGTCGAGAACTTCAACCAGCCGGACATGCAGGCCTACATGGGCGCCTGTGGTCTGGGCATGCCCGGCCAGGGCGACCAGGGTGGCCAGCCGCCGCCGTGTCCGGATGGTCAGACGGATTGTCCGCCGCCGGAGGGTGGCCCGGGAGGCGACGGTCCCGGTGGGATGTGCCCGGTCGAGGTCGGGGCCGACGGCATGTGTCAGTACGAAGATCCTCTTGGCCGCTACTACGAGGTCGACACGGGCTCGGGGCAGGGTTCGGTGACGTGTCCCGACGGCACCGTCGAATCGGTCAGCGGCATGGACATGCAGGCCCTGATGTCCGCCTGTGGCATGGCGCCACCGGACGACATGGGACCGGGTGGCGGTCCCGGCGATGGTCCCGGCGGCGGTATGCCCCAGGGGTGTCCGCCAGAGGGCACGATCGACGAGGCGACCAACACGTGCACGTTCACCGATCCGGGTGGCAACACGATCACGATCGACCTGGAGACCGGCCAGGGCACCATCACGTACCCCGACGGCAGCGTCCAGGAGATGGAGATGGGCGGTCAGGGCGGTCCCGGTGATGGCTCCGGCGGCGGTATGCCCCAGGGGTGTCCGCCAGAGGGCACGATCGACGAGGCGACCAACACGTGCACGTTCACCGATCCGGGTGGCAACACGATCACGGTCGACCTGGAGACCGGAAGGGGCACCATTACGTTCCCCGACGGCAGCGTCCAGGAGATGGAGATGGGCGGTCAGGGCGGCCAGGGCGACGGTCCCGGCAGCGGTCCCGGTGGAGGTCCCGGCGGTTGTCCGCCCGAGGGCACGATCGACGAGGAGGCCGGTACCTGCTCGTTCGCCAACCCCGATGGCAGCATGGTCACCGTCGACCTGTCGACCGGGAAGGGCACCATCACGCTTCCGGACGGCACGGTCGAGGACTTCGAGATGGGTCAGGGCGGTCCGAGTGGCGGCCCCGGTGGCGGAATGCCCCAGGGTTGCCCGCCCGAGGGCACCGTCGACGAGGCGGCCAACACATGTTCGTTCACCGACCCGGGTGGCAACACGATCACGATCGACCTCGAGACCGGCCAGGGCACCATCACGTTCCCGGACGGCCGCGAGCAGGCCTTCGTCATGGGTGGACCTGGCATGGGTCCGGGCTCCGGTGGCGGACGGGGCGAGGTCCAGGGCTGCCCGCCCGAGGGCACCGTCGACGAGGCGACCAACACGTGCACGTTCAGCGACCCGGGTGGCAACACGATCCGGTTCGACCTCGAGACCGGCCAGGGCACCATCACGATGGCCGATGGCAACGAGGCGCCGTTCGACATGCGCGGCGGTCCCGGAGGTCCTGGCGGAAGTGGGCCCGGTTGCCCACCCGAGGGCGACATCAACGAAGAGACCAACACCTGCACCTTCACCGATCCCAGCGGTTCGGTGATCACCATCGACATGGACACCGGTCGCGGCACGATCATGAAGCCCGACGGCTCCATCGAGGAGATGCGGATGGACATGGGCGGCGGCCCCGGTGGCGGAATGCCCCAGGGTTGCCCCCCCAACGGCCTCCACGACGAGGAGGCCAACACGTGCTCGTTCACCGATCCCGGCGGCAACACCATCTCCTTCAGCCTCGACACGATGGAGGGCACCATCACGTACCCCGACGGTCGGGTCGACCCCTTCAACATGAACGAGATGGGTGGTCCCGGCGGTGGTCCCGGTGGCGGAATGCCCCAGGGCTGCCCGCCTGATGGCACGGTCGACGAGGAGGCCAACACCTGTTCGTTCACCGACCCGGGTGGCAACGCGATCGTGTTCGACCTGGCGACCGGTGCCGGCACGGTCACGCATGCCGACGGCCGCATCGAGGATTTCCGGATGCAGGGACCACAGGGCGGTCCGGGTGGACCCGGCGGCTTCATGGGCGGGCCCCAGGCGTGTCCGCCGGACGCCGACCTCGATGGCGACATCTGCACGATGTTGGACCCGGCGGGCAACCGGGTCGAGATGAACATGGAGACGGGCCACCTCCGGATGTTCGACCCGGAGGGCAACGAGATCCCCATGGGTGGGGGAGGCCCGGGTGGACCCGGCGGCTTCGGCTGCCCGCCCGATGGCACCGTCGACGACGAGGCCAACACCTGCACGTTCACCGACCCCGGCGGCAACACGATCACGGTGAACATGGAGACCGGTGAGGGCAGCATCACGTTGCCGGATGGCCGAGTCGAGGAGTTCCGCATGGATGGCGGTGGCCCGGGAGGCCCGGGTGGTGGCCCCGGTGGCTGTCCGCCCGAGGGCACGGTCGACGAGGAGGCCGGAACCTGCACGTTCGAGGATCCCGGCGGCAACACGATCTCGTTCGACATGGAGACCGGTGAGGGCACGATCACGCTCCAGAACGGCTCCGTCGAGCCGTTCAGGATGGGTTCGAACAACGGATCCGGTGGGCCGCAGGGACCCGGTGGCTGCCCACCGGAGGGCACCGTCGTCGATGGCATCTGCACGTTTACGGACCCCGGTGGCAACATCATCGAGGTCGATATGGCCAGCGGCCAGGGCACCATCACGTCGCCCGATGGCCAGGTCCGCGACTTCGACATGCGGTCTGGCCCAGGTGGACCGGATGGCGGACCGGGCCAGATGGGTTGTCCGTCGAACGTGGTCCTCAACGAGGACGGCAGCTGCACCCTCACCAACCCCGACGGCACGCTGACCACGATCAATCCCGAGACCGGTGAGATGTCGCACACCGACCGTCAGGGACGCGCACGGTCCTTCCGCCAGGTCTTCAACGACGACGGCACCATCACGACCATCTCGTCCGACGGCCACACCGAGACCTTCGACCCGGTCAGCGGCACCCGGATCGAGACCATGCCCAACGGCATGACCTGCAACATGTCCGAGGACTTCGACACGGGTATCTCGACGCGGCGCTGTTCCGACGGTGGATGGGCCAAGGAGGACCGGGCCAGCGGTCGCCGTTGGGGAGCCGATCCCAACGGATGCGAGTGGGAAGAGGCCCGGAACGAAAACGGCACCATCTCCCGAACCAGCTGTGACGGTTCGTCGGGCACCTTCGACCCGGAGACCGGCGTCGGCACGTTCGTCGATCCGTCGGGCCGGGTCGTCCGCGAGGTGAGGAACGACGACGGATCCGTCACCCACACGAGTTCCGACGGGTTCGCCAGCACGTGCAATGAAGACACCGGCGAGTGCACGATCGTCGAGCCCGACGGCCGGACCGGCACCGTCAAGCAGTACAGCGACGGCCGCCGCGAGACGACCTATTCCGACGGCAGCGTGGCCGTCTGGAGCCCGGACGGCAGCCGTGAGTACACGGGTGCCGACGGCTGCAAGCAGATGGTCACCATGAACGACGACGGTTCGCTGACGCACAGTAACTGCGACGGTTCGTCGCAGACTACGCAGCACCTCTCGGACGGTTCGACCCGGGTGACGTTCTCCGATGGACGCGTGGCGACCACGAACCCGGATGGCAGTCGGACGCTGGTCGATGCCGACGGCAACACGTTCACCGAGGAGCTCAACGCCGACGGCTCGATCACCAGGACCCGGCCGGACGGCGCCTCCATGATCCAGAATCCCGATGGCAGCTTCGTCCTCACGACAGCCGATGGTCAGATCCGCGAGGCGAGGCGCAACGAAAACGGCGAACTCGAGGTCGAGTTCGACGGTGGCCACATCACGCTTGCCGCCGATGGTTCCGGCACCGTGGTCACCGATGACGGGGTGACCGTCGAGATCACGGTGCAGTCAGACGGTTCGACCGTCGCCAGCACCGACAGCGGTGAGGAGGCCGGCTGGGAACCCACCGGTGACACCACCCTGACAACGGCCGACGGCGACACGACCACGCGGACCGTCAACCCCGACGGCAGCATCCTGACCACCGACGAGGACGGCACCGAGACCGTGTGGAGCCCGGACGAGGATCTCGACGCAGCTGGTGAGGCCACATCCACTGCAGCGGTCGTGGACGAGGCGGCGGCGGCGCTCCTCGAGAGCGTCGGGGTCGAGGAGATCACCTCAGAGGGTGGCTTCAGCACGGCACAGGCCTCCGGCGTGAGCGCAGCGATCGACGCCCTCGCCGTCCAGTTGGCAGCGGCGAAGGCGACCGAGGACCTCCGGGGGCAGGCCACGGTGAGCAGCGCCGTCTTCGAGCTGGTTCTCGACCTCGAGGCGGCGGCAGTAGCGGCAACGGAAAACGAGGACACGGTCGGTGCAATCGTCATCAGTTCACTGATGGACGATGCGCTGGCGGTGTTGGACGGCTAGCGGAGGAGCGGGCAGATGCAAAGCATGCGACAACGACTCGGGAGTGGCATCGTGGCGTTGGCCGTGATCGCCGGAGGCTGCGGCGGGGGAGGCGGCGATGGTGGTGAAGACGCGGCCACGACCACGACGACGACCGCTGACGTGGCCACGACCACAGAGGCGACCACGACCACAGAGGCGACCACGACCACCACGACGACCACGACCACCACGACGACCACGACGACTGTGGTCGAGACGACGACGTCGGTCAACGACGAGGGCCAGACGGTCATCGACGGTGGAGCGGTCTCCGAGTGTGTCATCGAGCCATTGGCCGATTGCGCCGGCGCCCAGTTGAAGTTCACGAACCTGGCCGGCGCCCAGTTGGCAGGGGCGAACCTCTACCGCGCCCGTCTTGACGCCTCGGACCTGACCGGCGCCAACCTGATGGGGGCGAGCCTGTTCTACGCCGGCTTGACCGGTGCCGTGATGACGGCGGCCAACCTGCGGGGTGCCAGCCTGATCAACGCCGACCTGACCGGCGTGGACCTGTCGAGCGCCATCCTGGTCAGCGTCGACCTGACCGAGGCCAGCCTGATCAACGCCAACCTGACCGGTGCCGACCTCACCAACGCCATCCTCGTCAACGCCGACCTCACGGGCACCATCCTGGAGGGGGCGATCTTCTGCAACACGGTGATGGAGTCGGGAACGATCTCGAACGAGTCATGCTCGACCAGCGGTTCGTCGTCGACCGAGGAATCCGAGGAGTAGCGGGCAGAACGTCGGCCGGGGAGGCGGCACCTCGGGGACGACAATTCGCGATTCCCGAGGCGCGTGCCCGTGGTGGTTGTCACCGGATGCCCCTACGCTCGGTGGCGACGCTCGGAGTCGGCGGTTGACGACTCCTCCCACCCCGGCCGGACGGGGACCGCCCAGCGGCTCCCGGACGACCGAATCATCCGGGAGGATTCGTGCTCGCATCCGTTCATGCCGCCACCCTGCTCGGGGTGCGCGGCCATCCCGTCCGGGTCGAGGTCCACGTCGACAACGGCCTGCCGACCTTCAACGTCGTCGGCCTTCCCGATGCTTCCTGCAAGGAGGCCCGCGACCGGGTCCGGGCCGCACTCGTCTCGAGCGGATTGGCCTGGCCGTCCCGTCGCATCACCGTCAACCTGGCGCCCACCGGCGTCCCCAAGGCCGGCGCAGTCCTCGACCTTCCGATGGCCGTGGGCCTGCTGGTGGCCTGCGGCGAGGTCGAACCGGCCTCGATCGAGGACATCGCCTTTCTGGGCGAGCTCGGCCTCGACGGCTCGGTGAGGCCGATTCCCGGGGCGCTTCCCCTCGTCGATGCGATCGAAGCCAGCATCGTGGTCGTGGCGCCCGGCAACGCCGACGAGGCCCGCCTCGTCACCCCCATCGTCGTCCGTCCCATTCCCGACCTTCGCACCCTGGTTCTCGCACTGCGGGGTGAGGAGCCATGGCCCGAGGCTGGGACATCCATCGTCGAGTCCGTGGCCTTCGACGAACCCGACCTCGTCGATGTCCGGGGCCAGCGCATGGCCCGATTCGCCCTCGAGGTCTCGGCCGCCGGGGCCCATCACATCCTGCTGATCGGTCCGCCGGGTGCGGGCAAGAGCATGCTGGCGAGGCGCCTGCCGGGCCTGCTGCCCGACCTGACCGGCGAGCAGGCCCTCGAGGTGTCCCGCATCCGCTCGGCGGCCGGCGAGGCATTGCCAACCGGGGGGCTGTTCCGGCGGCCACCCTGGCGGTCCCCCCACCATGGGGCATCGGCGGCGGCACTGGTGGGAGGCGGCAGCGCCGCCATGCGCCCCGGCGAGATCAGCCTGGCGCATGGCGGAGTCCTGTTCCTCGACGAGCTGGGCGAGTTCGCCCCCAAGGTGCTCGATGCCCTGCGCCAGCCGCTCGAGGACGGCACCGTCCAGATCAGCAGGGTTGCGGGCAGCGCCGACTATCCGGCCCGCGTCCTGCTCGTGGCGGCCATGAACCCCTGTCCCTGTGGTGGGTCGGGCGCACCCGGTGGGTGCCGTTGCCCGGAACATGTGCGGCTCAAGTACCTGCGTCGGGTCTCGGGGCCCCTGCTCGACCGCTTCGACCTACGAATCGAAGTCGACCGGCCCGAGCCCGTCGAACTGCTCGGCGACCGAGCGGGCGAGCGCTCGTCGGCCGTTGCCGAACGTGTCGCCGCCGCCAGGGAACGGGCCCGTGCCCGGGGCGTGACCGCCAACGTCGAACTGGATGCCACGGCACTGACGGCAGCAGCGCCGCTGTCGCCCGAGGCCACCCGGCTCCTCGAGGCGACCCTGCATGCAGGACGCCTCAGCGCCAGGGGCCTGCACCGGATCCGCACCGTGGCGCTCACGATCGCCGACCTCACCGGTCGCGACGGTCCGATCGGTCCCGACCTCGTCGACACGGCCCTCAGCCTCCGCATCGACCCGTTCCGTCCCGCCGGCCATGGCATCCGCTGACGCCGTCGTGGCCCATGGCGCCGCTCTCCCTGATGCCGGCTGGCTGACCGCCCTCCTCTGCCTGCCGGCGATGGGGCCCCGCCGACTCGGCGCCCTGCTCGACGGCCGATCGCCGGCCGAGGCATGGGCAGCGGTCTGTTCCGGCAGGCCACTGGCCGAGGTGGCCGCCGTGGTGGGCGGCCGGGTGGGAGCCCTGACCGGCGAATGGGCGAGGGCTGCCCGCGACATCGATCCGGAACTCGTCTGGTCGGCCACCCTGAACGCCGGCCTCGAGGTCATCGCCCATGGCGACGATGCGTACCCCCGGTGCCTGCTCGACGACCCCGAGCCGGCCCCCGTGCTGTTCGCCGTCGGACGGGTCGACGCGGTTGCCGTTCCGTCCCGTGTGGCCGTCGTCGGCACACGTCGCTGCACCCGGTACGGGCGGGATGTGGCCACGGAGCTGGGGGGCGCCCTGGCAGCGGCGGGGGTGGCCGTGGTCTCCGGATTGGCACTCGGCATCGATGGCGCCGCCCACGCAGGGGCGCTCGCCGCAGGGGGAGCGCCTCCGATCGGTGTGGTGGCGACGGGGCTCGACGTCGTCTATCCGGCGGCCAACCGGCGCCTGTGGAACCGGGTGGCCGAGGCGGGCGTGCTCCTCACCGAGGCACCGCTCGGCACCGGCCCCCGTGCCTGGCGGTTTCCCTCCCGGAACCGGATCATCGCCGGCCTCGCCGACGTCGTCGTCGTGGTCGAATCGCACGCCACCGGTGGTTCGCTGTACACCGTCGAAGCGGCGTTGGAGCGCGACCGTCCCGTGCTGGCCGTCCCGGGTCCGATCCACAGCCCGGCATCGCAGGGCACCAACCACCTGCTCGCCGAGGGATGCCCTCCGTTGTGCCGGATCGACGACGTCCTGACCGCTCTCGGACTCGTCGGATCGGCGCCGCTGCCACCGGACCGGCGGCCGTCGCCCGGCGAACCGGACCGCCGCGTGCTCGAGGCGGCTGGCTGGTCCCCGACGACCCTCGACGCCCTTGCACGGCGGGTCGACCTGCCACCGGTCGATCTGGCCTCGTCCGTCGCACGACTGGTCCGGTCGGGCTGGTTCGACGAGGAACGGGGGTTCTACCAACGAGTGCGTTGACCGCCCATGATCGTCCGCTCCCCCCTCTTGTATGCGCATCCCCCGGCGCCCGCTCCCCCCCAGTGACAAGCATCCTCTGAGGGAGGACCCATGGTCCACCGACCTGCCCTGCCGTTCATCGCTGCGGCTTTCTCGCTTGCAATCCTCGTCGGCCTGCTGACCGCCGGGCCGGCCGCCGCCCAGCCCGGCCCCGGCCCCGGCGACCGGGGAGCCGCCGATCCCGTTGACGATGCCGGCGACCTGCCGGTTGCCTACCGGGCACCGGTCGAGGGTCCGGTCATCGATGGATTCCGCCCACCCGCCCGTCCGTGGTTGCCCGGGAACCGCGGCTACGAGTACGCCACATCGCCGGGGCAGGTCGTAGTGGCTGCGGCCGACGGCAAGGTGCTGTTCGCCGGGACGGTGGCACGCACCCGTCACGTCACGCTCCTCCATGCGGACGGTCTCCGGACCAGCTATTCGTACCTGGCCTCGATCGAGGTCTCGAGGGGCCAACAGGTCCTGGCCGGCACGACCCTGGGGCGTGCGGCGTACACGTTTCACTTCGGAGTGCGCGATCCCGAAGGCACCTATCTCGATCCGGGACACCTCATCGGCTCGGACGAGGTCCTGCGGGCCCGGCTCGCCCCCCATGACGAGGAGTCGATCGTCGCCGCGGCGCGGGCGCTCCTCGGCGACGAGCGGTCGCTGCTCGGCAACCTCGCGGCGGCTGCCGGATCGGCGACGTACTGGGTGGGGGAGCAGGTCACCGAGGGTGCCGTCCGGGGTCGTGATCTTGTCGTTGCCGCCGGGCGGTCGGCGCTCGACGGCCTGACCTGGTATGTCGGGCGCCCCCTTGCAACGGGCGGCGCCCTCCTCGACCTCTCGGCCGACCTCCTGGCAGCGCTGACGACACCCGAGTGCACGCCCTCGGAGGCAGGCGTCGATCCACCCCGTGGGGATCGCGTGGCAATACTCGTTCCGGGCCTCGATGCCGGGCCGGACGGGGGGCCGATCGGTGAACTCGACCTGCGTGCGCTGGGCCTCGTTCCCGACGATGTCGTCCTCTTCTCGTACGGGGGAGGACGCATTGTGCCCGACGATTCCGATCCCGGTTGGGTCGCCGGGCTGGAGTCATCCCCGCACAACGACGCCGATGCCCACCGCTCGGTCGAGGAAAGCGCCGACCTCCTTGCCCGGCTGCTCGTCGACATCGCGCGTGAACGTCCCGGAGCCACCCTCGAGGTCTTCGGCCACTCCCTGGGCGGACTGGTGGCGCTCGAAGCAGTCGCCCGAATGGCTGCAGAAGCCGATGCGCCACGCCTCCGCCTGGTGACCTTGTCCTCGCCACATGGCGGCAACCTCTTGGCGGAGAGCATCGATGTCCTGGGATCACTGGCTGGAATTGCCGAGGCCTTCGAACTGATCGGGCGCCCGGAGGTCGGCGAACCGGTCTTGGCCGACCTGGCGGCGGGTACCCGTCGGCCGGTCCCGGTGGGTGTCGAGGCGCTCAGCCTGGCGGCCTCGGGCGACTTCTTCGTCCCGGCGGGCAGCGCTGAACTCGATGGGGCCCGAACGGTCGTCGTCGACCTGGTGGGCACCGACGCCCATGGCGATCTCGTCGGAAATCGCGATACCACGCGCGAGATCAGCCTCTTTCTCGCAGATCAGCCGTCTGCCTGCCGATCGCTGGCGCAGCGACTCAGCAACGTGGCGGCCCCGTTCCTCATCGAGTCGGCCCACCAGTTGGTCACTGCATTCGGGTTGCTCGGGTAGCTGGGGTGAGCGTCGCCATCGGCCACGCCGGCCGCGATCCGCCACCCGACAGCCGGGGGAGCCGCCCCCGGTCGCCGATACACTCCGTCGCTGGCCACTGCACCGTGCAGTGGCCGCGAGTCCATTTACACCCCGACCCACCCACGGTCGCCTCCGGGCGCAGGGACGGGGCGAGTCGAACCGATGGGAAAGGAGGGCACGGCATGGCTGTCGTGACCATGAAGCAGTTGCTCGAGGCGGGTGTGCACTTCGGGCACCAGACCCGCCGCTGGAACCCGAAGATGCGCCGGTTCATCCACGGCGAGCGGTCCGGGATCTACATCATCGATCTCCAGCAGACCCTCGACAGGATCGAGAAGGCGTACGTGTTCGTGCGGGACCTCGTGGCCGATGGTGGCCGGGTGCTCTTCGTCGGCACCAAGCGCCAGGCGCAGGACCCGATCAACTCCTACGCAGAGAAGTGCGGGATGCCCTTCATCAACCAGCGTTGGCTGGGTGGAACCCTCACCAACTTCTCGACCATCTCGAAGCGCGTCGCCAAGATGCTCGAGTACCAGCGGATGCGCGACTCCGGCGAGTTCGATGCCATGCCCAAGAAGGAGGCACTGCTCCTGTCGCGCGAGCTCGACAAGCTCGAACGGAACCTGGGCGGCATCCGGGACATGGAGGGCCTGCCCGACGCCATCTTCGTGATCGACACCGCTCGAGAGCACATTGCCGTCACCGAGGCCAACAAGTTGGGCATTCCGGTCGTGGCCGTGGTCGACACCGATTGCGACCCGGACGTGATCCAGTACCTGATTCCCGGCAACGACGACGCCATCCGCTCGGGTCGGCTGCTCTGCCGCATTCTGTCCGATGCCGTCGAAGAGGGTCGCTTCATCGCCAATGCCCGCAACGCAGTCGACGATGACGGCCCGTCGCTCGACGCCGAAGATCGCGCCGTGGCCCAGGCGGATGCCCGTGTGGAGGCCGGGGCGGCGGCCGTCGAGCGCGAGGCCCGGGTTGCCGCTGTCGTGGTTGCGCCCGCCGAGGTCGAGGTCCCGGAGGCGCCCGTCGCCGCCGAGGTCGAGGTCCCGGAGGCGCCCGTCGCCGCCGATGCGCCTGTCGAGGCTGCGCCTGTCGAGGCTGCACCTGTCGTGGAGGCGCCTGTCGAGGCTGCACCTGTCGTGGAGGCAGCCGTCGAGGCCGAGACCGTCGCCGATGCGCCCGTCGAGGCTGCACCTGCCGTGGATGCGCCCGTCGAGGCTGCACCTGTCGTGGAGGCGCCTGTCGAGGCTGCACCTGTCGTGGAGGCGCCCGTCGAGGCCGAAACCGTCGCCGATGCACCTGTCGCCGAGGCGCCCGTCGAGGCCGAAACCGTCGCCGATGCGCCTGTCGTGGCCGAGACCGTCGTCGCCGATGCGGCCGCCGAGGTTGACGACGACACCGTCGTGGAAGGGTCCTGACCGGCATGGCCGAGATCGCCGCCAAGGACGTCAAGGCGCTGCGTGACGCCACCGGCGCCGGAATGATGGATGCCAAGCGTGCACTGGTCGATAGCGGCGGCGATGCCGATGCGGCGGCCCAGCTGCTACGCGAGCGTGGCCTGGCCAAGGCGGCGACCCGGACCGATCGCGACAACGTCGAGGGCGTCGTCGGCATCGCTGCCAACGGCAGCCGCGCAGCGCTGGTGCACATCAAGTGCGAGACCGACTTCTCCGCCAAGTCCGACACCTTCATCGCCCTGGTTGCCGACATCGCCGACGCTGTCCTCGCGAACGGTGAGGATGCGGTCGCCGGCTTCACCGGGGCGCTCGAAGATCTCCAGCTCTCGGTCAAGGAGAACATCGAAATCAGTCGCGTCGCCCTGATCGAGGCTGCCGACGGCAATGCGCTCGACACCTACCTGCACGTCCAGGACGGGCGTGGCGTCAACGGCGTGGTCGTCGAGGGCTCTGGCGTCGAGGCCGAGGCTCTGCACCAGGTGGCGCTGCACGTTGCCTTCGCCAAACCGACCGTCCTGTCCCGCGACGAGATCCCCGCCGACCTGGTGGCACAGGAGCGGGCATCGCTGCTCGAGATCACCAAGGCCGAGGGCAAGCCCGAAAAGGCCTGGGAAAAGATCGTCGAGGGTCGGCTGTCGGGCTGGTATCGCGAGTCGGTGCTTCTCGAACAGGGACTCCACGGTGACAAGACCCCGGTCAAGGACTCCCTGGGTGGCGGCAACATCGTTCGCTTCGTCCAGGTCTTCCTGGGAGGCTGACGCTGTGACCGAACGCCTGCGACCGCGCTGGGACCGTGTGGTCCTGAAGGTGTCGGGAGAGGCGTTCGCCGGTTCCAACGGGTTCGGCATCGACGGCGAGGTGGTCGGCCGGATCGCTCAGGAGATCGTCGATGTCTGCAAGGAGTTCGCGGTCGACATGGCGGTCGTCGTGGGCGGCGGCAACATCTGGCGGGGCATGTCGGGCGCCGGGGCGGGCATGGACCGCGCCCAGGCCGACTACATGGGCATGCTGGCGACCACCATCAACGCCCTGGCCCTCCAGGACACGCTCGAACAGCTGGGCCAACCGACCCGCGTGCAGACCGCCATCCGGATGGAACAGATCGCCGAGCCGTACATTCGGCGCCGGGCGACCCGCCACTTGGAGAAGGGCCGGGTCGTCATCTTCGCCGGAGGTACGGGAAACCCGTTCTTCACGACGGACACGGCTGCTGCCCTGCGCGCCGTCGAGATCGAGGCCGGGGTGGTGCTCAAGGGCACCCATTCGGGGACCGACGGCATCTACACCGCCGACCCCCGACTCGACCCGGAAGCGACCCGCCTCGAGCAGGTCAGCCACCTCGAGGTCATCCAGATGGGACTCCGGGCGATGGACGCGACAGCGATCACCCTCTGCATGGAAAACGACCTGCCGATCGTGATGTTCGACCTGATGTCGCCCGGCAACGTCCGGTCCATTCTCGCTGGGGAGTCCATCGGTACTCTGGTCACCTGAGCAGCCATCGGTACTCTGGTCACCCGAGCAAGGAGGGATCTTGAGCGACGACATGGTCCAGCTGGTCCTCGAAGAGGCCACGGAGAAGATGGCCGACGCGGTCGCCCATACGCGGCGCGAGTTCTCGACGGTCCGTACCGGCCGTGCGTCGTCGTCGATGGTCGAGAACCTGACCGTCGCCGCCTACGGCGTCGACATGCGCATGCAGGAACTCGCCTCGTTCAGCGTGCCCGAACCCCGCCAACTCATGATCACACCGCATGATCCGGCGAATGTCACTGCGGTCGAACGTGCCGTCGTCAACGCCGACCTCGGGCTCGCTCCGAGCAACGACGGACGCACGATTCGCCTGTCGTTTCCGGAGCTGACCGAGGAACGTCGCCGGGACATGGTACGAATGATCAACCGCATGGCCGAGGAGGGCAAGAATCACCTCCGAGGTGTTCGCCGCCATGCACGCAAAGATCTGGACGACATCGAGAGCGAGGGCCACGTGTCCGAGGACGACATCCGTCATGCCGGGTCGCAGCTCGATGGCCTGATCCACCGGAACGAGGCCGAGATCGACGAGGCTCGCAAGGCCAAAGAGGACGAACTGCTCGAGGTCTGAGCAGGGCGGTTGAGGGAGGATTAGTGAACCAGCAGCAGAGCAGCGAACAACCATTCGAGGAGATTCGGATTCTGGGCCTCGAACCGGCCGATGACGAGGTCGAGCCCGGACGATCGGTGTTCGGAGGCGAATCACCGGCCGAGGACCTTCCCCATTGGACCGAGCCGCCGGCACCCGCTCCTGTGGCCCCCGCAACCGACTTCGCGGCCCAGGAGCCTCGCTGGTCGGACGACGTCCCCGAACACCACGAGTCGCAGCACCCAGTCGGCGCATTCGACGAGTCCACGGCTGCCTCTTTCTTCGACGACACTTCCCCGGGCTCGGGATCCACCGGAAGCTTCGATCCGCCCCTGCTCCCCCCGGACGAGCCGAAGCCGGTCGGCGCCGGACGGTCATCGGTTGCCACGGCTGCCGACTCAGGTGGTGGGCGGTTGCGCCGCTCGGACCGGAGCGGTGCCGATGGTGGAGGTCGCGACATGCCGTTGGCTGTCATCACCGGCCTGGGGCTCGGAGCGCTCGCCCTCGTGGCGTTCAAGGTCGGGGCAGCGGCGACCCTGGCACTCTCGACCGCCGTGCTGGTCCTTGCTGCTGTCGAGTTCTATGGCTCGGTCCGGCGGGTCGGCTACCAGCCGGCCACCCTCCTCGGCATCGTGGCGGTCGCCGCACTGAACCTCGGCGCCTATTGGCGCTTCGAGGCGGCCGTCCCGCTGGTGCTGGGCCTGACGGTGCTGTTCTGCCTGCTCTGGTACCTGACCGGGATCGACCGCGATGCTCCGATGGTCAACATCGCGGTCACCCTGTTCGGCGTGCTCTACGTGGGCATGCTCGGTTCGTTCGTCGGACTCATGCTCACTGATCCGAACGGGATCGGCATACTGCTGGCTGCGGTGCTGGCGACGGTCGGCTACGACGTCGGCGGCCTGTTCTTCGGACGCCTCGTTGGCCGAACCCAGTTGGCCGCCGTCAGCCCGAACAAGACGATGGAGGGACTGGTCGGCGGGATGGTCGTCTGCTTCGCCGTGTGCGTGCTGGTCGTCGGACGCATCACGCCGTTCGGCCAGGGCCCGGGCGACCTCATGTCGGTCGCCGTCCTCGGCATCGTGGCGGCGGTCGCCGCTCCGTTGGGCGACCTCTGCGAATCGATGATCAAGCGAGACCTCGGCATCAAGAACATGGGCAGCGTCCTTCCGGGTCACGGTGGTCTGCTCGACCGTTTCGACGCTCTGTTGTTCGTGCTGCCGGCGACCTACTACACCGCTCGGATGCTCGACCTCTTCGGGGCCTGAGCCCCGTTCACCTGTTTCCGGTGCCCCTGACGGGCACCGTTAGGCTCGGCCGCATGGTGATGAAGCGTCCTTCTTCGACGTGGAGCGGGGCATGGACATGACCAGCGTGGCGGTTCTCGGATCGACCGGGTCGATCGGCACCCAGACGCTCGACATCGTCGCTGCCCGGCCCGACCGGTACGAGGTCGCAGCGATCGGAGCGGCCCGCTCCATCGACCTGTTGGTCGAACAGGCCCAGCGCTTCCGGCCACCGGTGGTGGCGATCGCCGATGCCTCCCTCGCCGGCGAGTTGGCTGATCGCGTTCCGGTCGGCACCGAGGTCCTGGCCGGCGAGTCGGCTTTGGCCCAGGCGGCATCGACGGCCGAGGTGGTGATCAACGGGGTCGTGGGGTTTGCGGGCCTCCCGGTCACGTTGGCGGCCCTCGAATCTGGTCGGCGGCTCGGCCTCGCCAACAAGGAGTCCCTCATCGCAGCGGGGCCGGTCGTGCGCGAGGCACGGGCCACGCCCGGCGCCGAACTGCTGCCGGTGGACAGCGAACACTGTGCCGTCCACCAGTGCCTGCGCGGCGACGACGGAAGGGGTGCCGTCGACCGGGTGGTCCTCACGGCTTCCGGTGGCCCGTTCCGCGGCCGGTCCGTGGAGGACCTCGCCGGGGTGACCGTCGAAGAAGCGCTCGCCCATCCGACCTGGTCGATGGGCCCCAAGGTCACCATCGACTCGTCGACGCTCATGAACAAGGGGCTCGAGGTGATCGAGGCGCACGAGCTCTTCGACGTCGACTACGACCGGATCGACGTCGTCGTGCATCCGCAGTCGATCGTCCATTCGATGGTGACCTTCACGGACGGGGCGACGATGGCGCAGCTGTCCCGGCCCGACATGCGCCTCTGCATCGGGTATGCGCTGGCGTACCCCGACCGGCTCGACATCCCCTACGGGGCGATCGACTGGAGCGAGGCCTCGCGCCTCGACTTCGAGCCGCCCGATCGGGCGGCTTTCCCCTGCCTCGACCTGGCCTTCGATGCCGGTCGCCTCGGGGCGACGGCACCGGCATGGCTGAGTGCCGCCAATGAGGTCGTCGTGGCGGCCTTTCTCGAGGGGCGCCTGCCCTGGACGGGGATCGCCGAGGTGCTCACCGATGTCCTCGAGGACTGGCCGGGCTTCGCCGCAGACAGCATCGAGGCCGTCCTCGATGCCGATGCCAGGGCCCGTGTGGCCACCGAGGCCCGATTGGCCGGTCGGACGTGACGAGGCCGGAACTGACCGCCGGAGACCGGGGGGTCCGGCTGGCGCTGCTGGTCGGGGGGACACTCGCCTTCGGACTCATGTTCGGCCTGTCGATGCTGGCCGTCGTGCTCGCCTTCGTCGGGATGCTCGTCGTGCACGAGTTGGGCCACTTCCTGGTGGCCCGCTGGGCGGGCATGCAGGTCACGGAGTTCTTCATCGGGTTCGGACCACGCGTGTGGTCCGTGCGCCGGGGTGAGACCGAGTACGGCGTGAAGGCGATCCCCGCCGGGGCGTACGTCCGCGTCACGGGGATGACGAATCTGGAGGAGGTCGATCCGGCCGACGAACACCGCACCTACCGGCAGCAGTCGTACCCGAAGAGGCTGGCCCTCGCACTGGCCGGCTCGGGCATGCAGTTCCTGCTGGCCGTCGTTCTGTTGACGGTGGTCTTCGTCGGCATGGGTCGACCGGATGCCGATGACTGGGTCGTGCGCTCGGTCGTTCCGGGAACCGCCGCAGAGGCGGCCGGCATCCAGGCCGATGATCGGATCCTGGGCATCGCCGGTCGGCCGGTGACTGATTTCGAACGCTTTGGCGAGGTGGTCCGGTCCGTTCCGGGCCGAACGGTCACGGTCGACTTCGAACGGGACGGCGTCCGCATGGTCCGCTCGGTGGCCATCGGTGAGCGTCTGACCGGCAGCGGGGCCGCTGCCTTCCCGGGGCTGTTTCCCGGCGACCGGATCATCGCCGTGGATGGCGTGACCACCGCCTCCTGGTCCGACGTCGAGGCACTCGTCGACTTCGGGGCCACGCACCGGCTGACCGTGCATCGCAGCGACGACGCAACCATCGGTCTCACGACCGTGGTACGACGACTGCCCAATGAGATGGCTGCGGTGGTCGGCTTCTTCGGGATCTCGCCCCGGCATCCGACGGTCCGGATGGGCCCCGTATCGGGAGTCACGGAGGCGGTGACCACGGTCGGCGGCCTGGTGTGGCAGTCCGCCGAGGCGCTCGTCCGCTTCTTCACCCCCGGCGGTCTTTCGGGATTCGTCGGGGGGGCCGTCGAGTCCGGTGGCCAACAGGTCGGCCCCGGCGTCGCGACGGTCGATGCGGGCGACGACAACCGGCTGCTCTCGATCTATGGAGCCATTCGGCTCGGTGATGCAGCGTTCGATTCGGGTATCTACAACTTCCTGTGGTTCATCGTGCTCGTGAACGTGTTCATCGGCGTGTTCAACCTCGTGCCGCTGTTGCCGTTGGACGGCGGCCACATCGCCATCGCCACCTACGAGCGGCTGCGGTCACGGGGCGGGCGGCGCCACGTCGCCGACGCCGCCAAGTTGGCTCCGTTGACGTGGGCGGTCATCCTTTTCCTCGTCGCCCTTGCCCTGGTCGCCCTCTTCCGGGACATCGTCGATCCGATCGACTTCGGCTGACGCCGGAGGACGACCTCGATTCGGCTGACGTTCGCTGCGGCCTGCCACCGGTAGCCTGCGGGGTGTGGAGGTCAAGGCAGCGTTTTCCCGACGCACGACTCGGCAGGTGATGGTCGGAGACGTCCCCGTCGGTGGTGGTGCGCCGATCAGCGTCCAGTCGATGACCGTGACCCGCACGGCCGACCATGAGGCGACGCTCCAGCAGATCTACGACCTGGCCATGGCCGGTGCCGACATCGTGCGGTGCACGTGCAACGAGATCGAGGCCGCCGAGGGGCTGGCCCGCATCGTGCCGCGGTCACCGGTACCGATCGTCGCCGACATCCACCACCAGTACCGGATGGCGCTGGCCGCCCTGGAGGCCGGCGTGCACTGCCTCCGGCTGAACCCGGGCAACATCCGGAAGCCGGAGCACATCCGTACGGTGGCATCCGAGGCCCGTGACCGGGGCGTGCCCATCCGCATCGGCGTCAACGGGGGCTCCCTGCATCCGGACCTCTATGCGAAGCACGGCGGCAAGGTGACGCCGGAGGCCATGGTGGAGTCGGCGCTTCAGGAGATCGGCTACTTCGCCGAGGTGGGCTTCGACCTGATCAAGATCTCCGTGAAGGCCTCGAGCGTGCCCATCATGATCGAGGCCTATCGCCAGTTGGCTGACGTCACCGACCATCCTCTCCACCTCGGCGTGACCGAGGCCGGTCCGCCGCCTGCCGGCCTGCTCAAGTCGACGGCCGGGATCGCGACCCTGTTGGCCGAGGGCATCGGCGACACCATCCGGTACTCGCTGACTGCCGACCCGGTGGAGGAGGCCCGTGCGGGCCGTCAGCTGCTCGAGTCGCTGGGCCTGCGCGAGCGCAAGAACATCGACCTGATCGCCTGTCCGAGTTGTGGTCGCGCCGAGATCGACGTGGTGGCCGTCGCCGAGGAGGCCATGGCGGCGTTCGCCGACAGGGAGATTCCCCTTCAGGTGGCGATCATGGGGTGTGTCGTGAACGGTCCGGGCGAGGCGAGGGACGCCGACCTGGGCATCGCCGCCGGACGCAAGCGCGGTCATCTCTTCATCAAGGGACAGAATGCGGCGGTGGTCGCCGAGGACGAGATGGTCGATGCCCTGGTCGAATGGGCCGAGTTCATCCATGAACACGGTGCCGATGCAGCGTTGGCCCGGGTCGACACCGATCGGGCCGCCAGAGAGGCGGAGCGGGACCGTCAGGGCCTCCTTGCCGAGCAGGGAGACGATGTCAACGATTCGGGAACGCGGATCGAGAAGATCCGTAGCCGTATCACCTGAACCCGGAATCTGCGGCGCACGGCCGGGGTTGTCGCACCCGGAACCGGACCTTCCGGCCATGCCCTGACCCCTGGCCGGGTCGCTGGGGCAGGCGCTATGCTTCCGCCGCACGTACATCGTTTCGGGACGAGGCGTGGGCTCTGCCCACGTCTTTTGCCTTCACTGGGCGAGGTGCGAAGGACGAGATGTGGTCCGGCAATCCAGGCCGGTGCCAGCAGGAACGAGCAGGAGGAGCGATGGGAGTGACCGACCGGGTCGGTGTGCTCGTCGCGCCCCTCTGTGAGCGTGTCGGCGTCGAACTGCTCGATGTCGACTACGAGGGTGGTGTGATCCGTGTAACCATCGATCACACCGACGGTGTGAGCATGGATGCCGTTGCCGCCCTCACCCGCGAGCTGTCCCGGGCCCTCGACCACGAGGATCCGGTGAAGGGCCGTTACACGCTCGAGGTCAGCAGCCCGGGTCTCGAGCGGCCTCTCCGGCGACCCGGCCACTTCGTGCGGGCGCTCGGCTCGACGGTGGTTGTCAAGACGCTGCCCGGTATCGACGGCGACCGCCGGGTGCAGGGGACCCTGGAGGCCGCCGACGAGGTCGGCATCACGGTACGAACAACGGAGGACGACGTGCGCGTCCTCCGCCACGACGAAATCCAGAAGGCGCGCACGGTCTTCGAGTGGACATCCGGGTCCGATGCGACCCGAGACTCGAGTGACCGGCAAGCGATCCACGAAAGCGAGGTCGGACGATGAATCCCGAGATGATGGAGGCCCTGCAGGCCCTGGCCACGGACCGGGGGATCCCGATCGACGCGTTGTTCGCGGCGTTGGCCGACGCCCTCGAGACCGCCTACAAGCGCACCCCGGGGGCAGAGGAGTTCTCGTGGGTCACGATCGACCCGGACACCATGGAGATCCGGGTGTTCGCCCAGAATCTCGACGAGGAGGGTGAGCCGGTCGGCGAAGAGTTCGACGTGACGCCGAAGGACTTCGGACGGATCGCGGCGCAGACCGCCCGCCATGTCATGACGCAGCGGATCCGCGAGGCCGAGCGCGACCTCAAGTACGAGGAGTACGCGGGCCGGGAGGGCGACATCGTCACCGGCATGATCCAGCAGACGGATGCCCGCTACACGTTGCTCGATCTTGGTCGGGTCGAGGCACTGCTGCCCCAGGCCGAACAGGTGCCGTACGAGCGGCCGGAGGCCAACACCCGCCTGAAGGCCTACATCGTGGAGGTCCGCAAGACCGCCAAGGGTCCGCAGATCGTCGTCAGCCGGACCCACCCCGGCCTGATCAAGCGCCTCTTCGAGCTCGAGGTCCCCGAGATCGCCGATGGCGTGGTCGAGATCAAGGCCTGCGCCCGCGAGCCCGGGCATCGCACGAAGATCGCGGTGGCCTCCAACGACCCGAACGTGGATCCTGTCGGTGCCTGTGTCGGTGCGCGTGGTGCGCGCGTTCGCATGGTCGTGAACGAGCTCCGGGGCGAAAAGATCGACATCGTCCCCTTCTCGGAGGACCCGGTCGACTTCGTGAAAAAGGCGCTCTCGCCGGCCAAGGTCAACGACGTGCTCATCGATGAGGAGACGGGGACCGCCACGGTGATCGTTCCCGACTACCAGCTGTCCCTGGCGATCGGCAAGGAGGGCCAGAACGCCCGTCTTGCCGCCCGCATGACGGGTTGGCGCGTCGACATTAAGAGCGAGACGCAGATCGCCGAAGAGGCCGCCTACGCCGATGTCGACTGGGCCGAGGGTGAGTGGATCGTCGATGAAGGATCGGGCGAACAGGTCTGGCGACCCGCCGAAGGCGGACCGGCCGTATCGGCTGGCGAGTGGGTCGAGGCGGCCGTGGAGGAATCAGGCGATGCGGCGGCCGATGGCGAAGATGACGTGGTGGTCGACGAGGCACCTGCGGCGGCCGACGGCGAAGATGACGTGGTGGTCGACGAGGCACCTGCGGCGGCCGACGGCGAAGATGCCGTGGTGGTCGACGAGGCACCTGCAGAGGCCGAGGTTTCTGCTGACGTGGTGGTCGACGAGGCACCTGCAGACGAAGACGCCGCTCCCGAAGTGGTCGCCTGACTCGGACCATGCCCGAACGGACGTGTATCGGGTGCCGGCGCCGTGCGCCGGCAGCCGACCTGGTCCGGGTTGCCTGGTCCTCTGCTGAAGGGCGGCTTCTGGTCGGCGCCGGCCCGAACGGACGTGGAGCCTGGTTGTGCCGGTCTGCCGACTGCATCGATTCCGCCATGCGCAGGCGTGCCTTCGGGCGGGCCCTGCGTGCCGATGTGCCACCCGAAGCCGTGGAAGCCCTCCTGAGCGGAGGGTTCGGCGATTCGCTGCGCCCGTTGGCCGGCGGGTGAACCGGCCGCCGGGACGATAGCGTCGGCCATCGGTCCGATGGGCCCGAAAACCGCGTCACCGCAGACCTCAACCCCGAAAATAGGACGTCGATAGCACCGTGTCGAAGAACATCCGCGTGTACGAACTGGCGCGCGAGCTGGGGATGGAGAACAAGGAGGTCCTGGACCTCTGCGATCTCCTCGGCATCGGTGTCAAGAGCCATTCGTCGGGCATCGTCGAGGCGCAGGGTGACCGGGTGCGTCGTCGCGCTGCGAAGGACGGGCTCATTCGCGAACGTGTTCCCGAGCCGGAACCGGAACCCGAGCCGGAACCGGAACCCGAGCCCGAACCGACGCCGACGCCGGAACCCGAGCCCGAACCCGAGCCCGAACCGACGCCGACGCCGGAACCGACGCCGGAACCGACGCCGGAACCGACGCCCGAGCCCGAGCCGGAACCGACGCCCGAGCCCGAACCGGAACCGACGCCCGAGCCCGAACCGGCGCCCGAGCCCGAACCGACGCCTCAGCCCGAGCCCGATCGGCCGAAGCGCGTGATCTCGTCGAGTGGCTCGTCTGCGCCGCCTCGTCGGGTGGCCGAGGCAGCTCCCGAGGCAGCCCCAGCACCCGAGTCGACCCCGACTCCCGTTGCTGAGGAGCCGACCGTCCCCGATCCGGCAGCCCGGGTCAGAGCCGGCGATGGCGTCCAGTTGCCTCCGCCCGGTGTCACGCCCCCACTCTCTCCGACCGGCAAGCCGATCCCGCCGCCCCCCGGTGGCAAGCCGATCCCGCCACCCCCCGGCCTCCGACGCCGATCGCCGGGAGCACCGGCGGATGGCCCCTCGGGTCGTCGGACCGCCCCGCCTCCCAGCGGTCCCGGTGGACGCCCCGGTGGTCCCGGCGGCGGTCCCGGCGGCGGTCCCGGCGGTCGCCCCGGTGGTCGCCCCGGTGGTCCCGGTGGACGCCGCCCGCCGAGGCGCGGTGGCCGTCGTCGCCGACGCCGCGAAGAGCTCCAGCCGATGGACGTCACGACCTACACGCCCGATGACGCCCCCGTCCCGGAGGGCGAAATCGTCGTTGAGCGCTCCTCGACTCCACAGGACCTCGGTCCGAAGGTGAACCGGACCTCAGCGGACGTGGTCCGGTTCCTGATGCAACAGGGTGAGATGGTCACGGCCACCCAGTCCCTCTCCGACGACATGATCGAACTGTTCGCCGCCGAGATCGGCGCCCACGTCCGACTCGTCAATCCCGGCGAGGAACAGGAGATCGAACTCCTGGCCCTCCTCGAGGTGGCGGAAGAGGAATACGAAGACGCCCCGATCCGGCCACCGGTCGTGACCGTGATGGGCCACGTCGATCATGGCAAGACGACCCTGCTCGACCGGATTCGTGACTCCAACGTCGTCGACGGTGAGGCCGGTGGCATCACCCAGCACATCGGTGCCTACCAGGTCGAGAAGGACGGCAGGTCCGTCACCTTCATCGACACGCCCGGCCACGCCGCTTTCACCGCCATGCGCGCCCGGGGCGCCGTCGCCACCGACATCGTCGTCCTGGTCGTCGCTGCTGACGACGGGGTCATGCCGCAGACGATCGAGGCGATCAACCATGCACGGGCCGCCGACGTTCCGATCGTCGTCGCCATCAACAAGATCGACCGGGACAATGCCGAACCACAGCGTGTCCTCACGCAGCTGGCCGAACACGATCTTGTGCCCGAGTCGTGGGGTGGTGACACGGTCACCGTCGAGGTGTCCGCACTCCAGAACCTGGGCATCGACGACCTGATCGAGAACCTGAGCGTCATCGCCGAGGTCGAGGACCTCCGGGCCGACCCGGAGGGCCGTGCACATGGTGTCGTGCTCGAGTCGCACCTCGATGTCGGGCGTGGCTCGGTGGCCACGATCCTCGTCCAGTCCGGCACGCTGCGGGTCGGCGACCCACTGGTGGCCGGTGCGGCATGGGGTCGTGTGCGGGCGCTGATCGACGACCATGGCCAGCAGGTCAAGGAGGCCGGCCCGTCGACTCCCGTGGAGGTACTGGGCCTCTCCGCCGTCGCCGAGGCAGGCGACCGGTTCGTGGTCGCCCCCAACGAAAAGGTCGCTGGTCGCGTCGCCGATAAGCGGTCGCATTACAGGCGTCAGGCCAACATCGGCCGTGACGCACACGCCTTGTCCGGAGGGGCCCGTCTCGAGGACATCTTCGAGCAGATCCAGAAGGGCGAGACGGCCACCCTCAACCTGATCGTCAAGACCGACGTCAACGGTTCGCTCGAGGCGGTCTGTGACAGCCTGCGGCGGCTGGAACGGGACGAGGTCAAGTTGGCCTTCGTGCACCGGGCCGTGGGTGGGATCACCGAGAACGACATCCAGTTGGCCGCTGCCTCGAACGCGACGATCATCGGCTTCAACGTGCGTCCCGACCGCAAGGCCCGCGATCTCGCCGAGACCGAAGAGGTCGAGATCCGGACCTATGAGATCATCTACAATCTGCTCGAGGACATCGAGTCGGCGATGCTCGGCATGTTGGCGCCCATCTTCGAAGAGGTCGTGACCGGCGACGCCGAGGTCCGCGAGATCTTCTCGGTCCCGAAGATCGGCAAGATTGCAGGTTGCCTCGTCCAGAACGGGACGATCTCGCGTGGCAGCAAGGTCCGCTTCCTGCGTGAGGGCACGATCATCTGGAACGGTGAGGTCAAGTCGCTTCGACGCTTCAAGGACGATGTCCGGGAGGTGCAGGCCGGCTTCGAATGCGGCATCGGGCTCTCCGACTTCCAGGACCTCAAGAGCGGCGACGTCATCGAGACCTACGACGAGCGGGAGATCGCTCGCACGTAGCGGACCATGGCACGCAGCCGACAACGCAGTGGTGGCGCCCCACGCGGCTTCGACCGATCGGATCGCCTCAATGAGCTCCTTGCCCGGATTCTCGCCGAGGAACTCGAACGCATCGACGACGTGCGCCTCGATCTGGTGACGCTCACCGGGGTCGAAACCGACCGCACCCTCAGCCAGGCGAAGGTCTACGTGACGGGTGGCGCCGTCGACGAAGATGTGATCGAGGCCCTCGAGGAGCTTCGGCCCCGCCTCCAGCGGGCCATCGGCGATCAGGCACGCCTCCGCCGAACCCCGCCGCTGGTATTTCAGATCGACGAGGCTGCCCGATCGGCGGAACGGATCGAGGACATCCTGCGGGGACTCCGGGACGGAGATGGCTGACCGTCCCGAGGGACCGGACGGCATCGTCGTGGTCGACAAGCCTGCGGGTTGGACCAGCCACGATGTGGTGGCCCGATCGCGCAAGGTGCTCGGCACCCGCAAGGTCGGCCACTCGGGCACGCTCGACCCGGATGCGACCGGCGTGCTGGTCCTGGGCATCGGCCGGGCGACCCGGTTGCTCCGGTACCTGACCCTGCTGCCCAAGCGCTACACGGCAGCCATCGTGCTCGGGACCGAAACGACGACGCTCGATGCAGCAGGTGACGTGACTGCGGTTCACGACATGTCCGGCGTCGTGCCGGACGACGTCATTCGGGCGGCCGGGAGGCTGACGGGCGACATCGAGCAGGTGCCACCGATGTTTTCCGCCGTGAAGGTGGATGGTCGCAGGCTGCACGAGATCGCACGCGAGGGTGGCGAGGTCGAGCGTGCGCCGCGCCCGGTCACCGTGCACCGCTTCGACGTGGCGCCCACCGACGACCCCCTGGTCTGGCGGGCCGACGTCGAGTGCTCGTCGGGCACGTACATCCGCACGCTGGCGGCCGACCTCGGTGCGTTGCTCGGAGGCGGTGCCCACCTGACGGACCTCCGCCGCTTGTCGGTCGGCTCGTTCACGCTCGATGACGCCCACTCGATGGAGGCACCGGAACTGCTGCCACCGGCGGCCGGGGTGCGCCACATGGACGGTGTCGTCATCGACGCCGACCTGGCCGTGGACATCGGCCACGGGAAGGTGCTCGACCGCGAACGCCTGGGTGTCGAGGGCGGGGGACCGTGGGCCGTCCACAGCGCCGACGGTGTACTGCTGGCCGTCTACGAGTCGTTCGGGGACCGGACCAAGCCGTCGGTCGTCCTCTCCGGCTGAGCAGCGGAGGGCGGGTGGGCGACCTGCACCGGCGCGTAGGTATCGTGGGCGTGGTGGAGATCCACCGAACGCCAACCCCCGACGATTCGACGTCGCCTGGCTCGGTGGTCACCATCGGGGCCTACGACGGCGTGCACCGGGGCCATCGCCAGGTCATCGCCGAGGTGTGCCGCATCGCCGGAGAACGTGGTCTGCGATCGGCGGTCGTCACGTTCGACCGCCACCCTGCGTCGGTGGTGCGACCCGGGTCGGCGCCCCTGCTCCTGACCGACCTCGACCAGAAGCTCGAGCAGTTGTCGACCACCGGCATCGACATCACGGTCGTGGTCCCGTTCGACGAGGCACGGGCACTGGAGACCGCCCAGGACTTCGTCACCGGCGTCCTGGTCGGGTGTCTCGGTGTCAGGGTCGTCGTCGTCGGCGAGGACTTCCACTTCGGCCACCAGAGGCTCGGCAACGTCGCACTGCTGCGGTCGATGGGGAAGGAACACGGGTTCGAAGTGCTCGGCCTCGGACTCGTGGGGCTCGACGGCATGCCTGCCCGTGACCACGAGCAGGTTTCGTCCACGTTCATCCGACGGGCCCTCGCCCGAGGCGACCTGGAGCGGGCGAACGCCATGCTGGGCCGACCGTACGAGGTGCGGGGAGAGGTCGATCGGGGCGACCGCCGTGGTCGGGAGCTCGGCTTCCCGACGGCCAACGTCCGGATCGACCGGTCGACCCTGCTGCCCGAGGACGGCGTGTACGCCGGTTGGTTCCAACGCGAGGACGGCTCGGTCCATGCCTCAGCGATCTCTCTCGGTACGCGTCCGCATTTCTTCGACGACGGTGACCTGCTGCTCGAGGCACACCTGCTGGACTTCGAGGGCGATCTCTATGGGGAGTCGGTGCGGGTGACGTTCGCGGAGCTGCTCCGACCGCAACAGGTGTTCGCCGGACTCGACGACCTCGTGGCACAGCTCCACCGGGACGTCGACGCCGCACGCGCGATCCTTGCCTGACCCATGGACCTCCTCGACGTCGTCCTCCTGCTGGTCGGGGGACTGGTCGCCGGCACGGTCAACACCATGGCCGGGGGTGGATCGCTGCTGACCGTGCCGCTGCTCGTGCTGGCCGGCGTGCCGGGGAACGTGGCGAACGGCTCGAACCGGGTGGGCATCCTCGCATCGACCGTCACCGCTGCGGCGTCGTTTCGTCGGCTGGGCGTGTCGGGGGTGTCGCGGATGGTGCCGGTCCTGGTGCCGGTCGTCGCCGGTTCCCTGACCGGATCGGTGCTCGTCGCCCGCCTGGCGGACGAGACCTTCGAGCGGGTGTTCGGCATCCTGATGGTTCCGTTGCTGCTGATCGCCCTGCGGCCGCCGAAGGTGCCGCTGGCATCGGAGGGTCCTGCGGCCTGGCCGGTGCCGGTCACGGCCGTCGTCTTCTTCTTCGTGGGGTGCTACGGGGGCGCCTTCCAGGCGGGGATCGGCCTGCTGCTCGTGCTGGCGCTGTCCCGGTCAGGGCTCGACCTGGTGGTGGCGAACAGCATCAAGGTCCTGGTGATCCTCGTCGTCACGCTGGCTGCGCTGCCGGTGTTCATCGTGGGTGGTCGGGTCGACTGGGGGCCGGCGCTCGTCCTCGCACTCGGGTTCGCCGTCGGTGGTGCCCTCGGCGCCCATCTCACGGTTGGTGGCGGCGAGCGGGTGGTGCGACCGGTTCTCGTCGTGGCCGTCCTCGGACTCGCCGGACGCCTACTCGGCCTCTGGTAGGGCGGACAGGTAGTCCTCCGGCGCCCACCGGTAGGATTGCCGGGTCGGACTTCCCGTCCGACACCGACAACAGAGTCCTCGGGGTTGGGTGAAAGTCCCGACCGGCGGTGAGCCTCCGCCCCCTTTCCGGAACCCGGAATCGGGAGGTGGCACAGCCCGCGAACCCCTGTCCTTTCCTTCGGGTCGGGTCGGGGGCCGATCAGGTGGGAATCCTGGGCCGACGGTCACAGTCCGGATGGGAGAGGGCACAGGAAGCGAAGCGACGACGCCTCGGCCTCCGCGGCCGGGATGTCCGGCCGTCCCTTCCCGCCACTCCTGCCGTGTCGCCCCGGGGCACGACCATTCGAGGAAGCAGCACATGTTCACCGGGATCGTCGAGGAGACGGGTGTCGTCCGTTCGGCAGCCGACAACGGCGACGGCCGACGCCTCGTCGTGGGAGCCGATGTCGTGCTCGACGACGTGACCCTGGGTGCGTCCATCGCCGTCGACGGCTGCTGCCTCACGGTCACCGGGTTCGGGGCCGACGACCGGGGGTCCTGGTTCGCCGCCGATGCCGTGCCCGAGACGCTCGGTCGGACGACGCTGGGCAAATGGGGTGACGGAGATCCCGTGAACCTCGAGCGGTCGATGCCCGCCGATGGCCGATTCGGTGGACACATCGTCCAGGGACACGTCGACACCGTGACCGAGATCGAGGTGATCCACCATCACCTCGACGGCTCACGGCTGCTCACCTTCCGGCTTCCCGACGCCCTGGCGGGACAGATCGTCGAGAAGGGCTCGGTGGCGCTCGACGGGATCAGCCTGACCGTCGCATCGGTCGGCGCCGACGGCACCACCTTCGACATCGCCGTCGTGCCCCACACACTCGACGTCACCACGCTCGGCCAACGTGCCATCGGTGACCGGCTGAACGTGGAGGCCGATGTCATCGCCCGCTACGTGGCGGGCCTTGCGGCAGCCGGACGGCTGTCGAACGACCGGATCACCGACACAGGAGGGCATGACTGATGCCATTCGCCCAGATCGACGCTGCCATCGCGGCATTCGCACGGGGCGAGTTCCTCGTGGTCGTCGACGACGAGAGCCGTGAGAACGAGGGCGACCTCATCATCGCTGCCGATGCCATGACCTCCGAGAAGATGACGTTCATGATCCGCCAGACCAGCGGCGTGATCTGTGCGCCGATGTCCGACGAGCGCGCAGACGACCTCGACCTTCCGCTGATGGTGATCAACAACACGGAGTCGATGCGCACCGCCTTCACGGTCTCGGTGGACCTGGTCGAGGGAACCACCACGGGCATCTCGGCCCACGACCGTTCGCTCACCGTCAACGCACTTGCCGACCCGAACCGGGTCCGTGGTGAGTTCGCCAGGCCGGGACACATCTTCCCGCTGCGGGCGCGGTCGGGTGGTGTGCTCAAGCGGGCCGGACACACCGAGGCCGGCGTCGACCTGTGTGCGCTCGCCGACCGGGAACTGGTGGGCGTGCTGTGCGAGATCGTGAACGACGACGGCACCATGTCGCGGCTGCCCGAGTTGGTCGAGTTCGCCAACCGGCACGGCCTGCTCGTCATCTCCATCGCCGACCTCATCCGCTACCGGCGCAAGCACGAGAAGCTCGTCGAGCACTTCGCCTCGGCACGCATTCCCACGAAATACGGGGACTTCACCGCCCACGCCTACCGCTCCACGCTCGACGGTGACGAACACGTCGCCTACGTACTCGGCGACCCGAGCTCCGCCGAGGCACCCCTCGTGCGGGTGCACTCCGAGTGCCTCACCGGCGACCTCCTGGGCTCGATCCGCTGCGACTGCGGATCACAGCTCGACGCAGCCCTCGAGAAGGTGGGGGAGGAGGGCGTCGGCGTGATCGTCTACCTCCGAGGCCATGAGGGGCGGGGCATCGGCATCGGCCACAAGCTGCGGGCCTACGAGCTCCAGGACCAGGGCCTCGACACGGTCGACGCCAACCTCAGCCAGGGCCTCCCGATCGACTCCCGCGAGTACGGAGTGGGCGCCCAGATCCTGTCCGATCTCGGACTCACGACGATGCGGCTCATGACCAACAATCCGGTCAAGTACGGAGGGCTCGAGGGCTATGGCCTCGAGATCGTGGGTCGCGAGCCACTGCGGACCACACCCCATCCGGAGAACCTCCGCTATCTCGAGACCAAGCGCACGCGGATGGGCCACCTGCTCGGCGACGGCCAGCAGGAGGCCGCCACATGAAGGACCTCTCGGTGACGCTCGACGGTTCCGGCCTGCGGATCGGCATCGTCGCAGCCCGCTTCAACGATGCGATCGTCGATCAGATGCTCGACGGCGCCCACGCCCGCCTGCTGGCACTGGGTGTGGCCGACGAGGACATCAGCCTGGCATGGGTGGCGGGGGCCTTCGAGATCCCGCTGGCCGCCAGGGCGATGGCGACGTCCGGCGATGTCGATGGCGTCCTGTGCCTGGGGTGCGTGATCCGGGGCGAGACCCCGCACTTCGACTTCGTGGCCAGCGAGGCGTCAGCGGGGATCCTCAGGGTCGGCCTCGACACCGGCGTGCCGACCGTCTTCGGGGTGCTCACCACCGAGGACATGGCGCAGGCGGTGGAGCGGGCGGCGGTCGATCGGGGCGACAAGGGTGCCGACTGTGCGGACGCAGCGGTCGAGCTGGTGCAGCTGCTCCGACGGTTGGGTTGAGGTCAGCCGCCCGAATCCGGGTCGCCGGCCGGGAACCGATCCGAGACCACGGCGGCGACGTCCTGGCCGAACGAGAACTCCACGAGGTTGCCGTCGGGGTCGGCGATGGCGCAGATGTAGCCCACGGGTTGGGGCAGTTCAACGGGCTCCCAGGCGAGGCACCCGGCGGCTCGACCCCGTTCCGCCACCTCGTCCACGTCGTCCCTGCTGTCGAGCTCGATGCCGAGGTGCGCCAGTGGCGTGAGGACGGGTTGTGGTTCGTGTTCCCCGTCGTCGGCCGGGGGACCGATCAACACCAGCACGAACGGCGTTCCGGGTCGGTCGGGCTCGGCGATCCAGGCCACCTGGCCGTCGGGGTCGATACGACGGTGCACGACGCGAAGCGGCGTGTGGGCCTCGTACCATTCGGTCGAGGCGTCGAGGTCCCGGCACGGCAGCGCCAGGTGCGTCAACCGGCCGGTGTGGGAGCTCACGGCACGAGCGTAGGCGCATGGCGAACATCGGCATCTACGGGTGGTCGTTCGCCGATGTACCGCTAGCCTTGCCCTCCGAGGACGACCCGACCGGGTCGTTCGGGTCGGATCAGGAACCCTCCGGCCCGCCGAATGGCTTCCGACAGCGCATCGCGTGTCAGGAGGCCGGGTCCGACACCCGAGGAAACCATGCCGACCAACCTGCCGCCCAAGGGCGACACGATCATTGAGCACAAACTGCACGAGACCGACACCGGTTCTCCCGAAGTGCAGATCGCACTGCTCAGTGATCGCATCACCCACCTCACCGAGCACCTGAAGGTCCACAAGAAGGACCATCACAGCCGGCGGGGTCTGCTGCAGATAGTGGGACGGCGCCGACGGCTGCTCGACTACGTCAAGGACAACGACGTGGAGCGCTATCGGGGGATCATCACCAAGTTGGGGCTTCGCCGCTAGCGAAGTGCCAGCACCGGACGACCTCGAGGTCGTCCGTGACGCGTCGGGAACGTCAATGCCCGGTTCATCCGAACCGACGGGCTCACGGGACCACCGACAACCTGATCGACGACGATGGATGGCCGCCGGCCGCCAGTACTCGTTGCATGCCGCTCGGCAGCGCACCTTCGTGGTGATCGCCGCCCGGGAGGTATCCGACGGGAAACTGGAGGGCGCGCACCGTCCGCCGTCATTGAAATGCCAACGGGGGAGGGACCTCCGTGGCTCGAAACACAACAAGGAAAAACATCCATGAGTAATCCCCAGACCGTCTCGCATACCTTCAGCGGGACCAAAAAGACCGTCTCCTTCGAGACCGGTCGCCTCGCCGGCCTGGCCGGCGGTTCCGTGCTGGCACAGCTCGGCGACACCACCGTCCTCGTGACGGCCACCGGCGCCAAGTCGCCACGACCGGGAGCGGACTTCTTCCCGCTGACGGTCGATATCGAAGAGCGCATGTACGCCGCGGGCAAGATCCCCGGTTCGTTCTTCCGTCGTGAGGGCCGTGCGCCCGAGTCGGCGATCCTGACCTGCCGCCTCATCGACCGCCCGCTGCGGCCGATGTTCCCGGACGGGTACCGCAACGAGGTCCACATCGTCGGCACCGTCATGGGCGCCGACATGGAGAACCCCTACGACGTGTTGGCCCTCAACGCCGCCTCGCTCGCACTGATGCTGTCGGGCATTCCGTTCGACGGTCCCGTCGGCGCCTCGCGGATCGCCTGGTCGGCCGCCGGCGAGTGGATCGCCCACCCGACCTACGAAGAGGGCGCCGACTCGGCGTTCGAGATGGTCGTGGCCGGACGCCTCCTCGACGACGGCGACATCGCCGTGATGATGGTCGAGGCCGGTGGCACCGCCGCCACGTGGGACGTCTACGAGGCCGGAGCGCCCAAGGTCGACGAGGCCGTGCTGGCCGACGGACTCGAGTTCTCCAAGCAGTACATCCGCGAGATCATCGAACTCCAGCAGGAGCTGGTGGCCCTGGTCGGCGCCCCGGAGCAGATGTCGTACACGGTGACGACCGACTACAGCGACGAGATCTTCGCCGCCGTCGACGCCGCCGGCCGTGAGCGCATCGCCGAGAGCCAGACCATCGCCGACAAGACCGAGCGTGGCGAGGCCGAGGCCGGCATCAAGGCCGCCCTGATCGAGGAGCTGGCGGCGCAGTTCGCCGATGTCGACGGTGCCGAACAGCAGATCAAGGGCGCCATCCGGTCGGTCACCAAGGACGTCGTCCGCCAGCGGATCCTCTCCGACGGCATGCGCATCGACGGTCGTGGCACGGGAGACCTCCGGACCGTGACGTCGGACGTCGGGGTCATCCCGACCGCCCACGGCTCGGGCCTGTTCCAGCGTGGCGAGACCCAGGTGCTGAACTTCACCACCCTGGGCACCGGTCGCATGGACCAGATGATCGACGGCATCGACCCGCTCACCCGCAAGCGCTTCATGCACCACTACAACTTCCCGCCGTTCTCGACGGGCGAGACGGGCTTCATGCGGGGCCCGAAGCGCCGCGAGATCGGCCACGGTGCCCTCGCCGAACGGGCACTGTTCCCGGTGGTGCCGAGCTTCGAGGAGTTTCCCTACACGCTGCGCCTCGTCTCCGAGGTGCTGTCGTCGAACGGCTCGACCTCGATGGGCTCGGTCTGCTCGGCGTCGTTGTCGATGATGGACGCAGGTGTGCCGATCAAGGCGGCGGTGGCCGGCATCGCCATGGGCCTCGTGTACCAGGATGGCAAGTACGTGACGCTGACCGACATCCTCGGCATCGAGGATGCCTTCGGCGACATGGACTTCAAGGTGGCAGGCACGGCCGAGTTCGTGACGGCACTGCAGCTCGACACCAAGATCGACGGCATCCCCGCCGACGTCCTGGCGGACGCCCTGAACCAGGCCAAGGAGGCTCGCCTGGCGATCCTCGAGGTCATGGCCGGTGCCATCCCCGAGCCGCGGCCCGAGGTCGGCGAGCACGCCCCCAAGATCAAGAGCTTCGAGATCCCGGTCGAGAAGATCGGCGAGGTCATCGGTCCCAAGGGCAAGATGATCAACACGATCCAGGCCGAGACCGGTGCCGACATCAGCATCGACGACGACGGCATGGTCGGCATCGTGTCGATCGCCTCGCCCGACATCGCCAAGGTGGAGGAGGCCACGCGTCAGATCATGCTGATCGTGGATCCGCCCACCGCCGAGGTCGGTGCGCTGTACACGGGCAAGGTGGTCAACATCACCAAGTTCGGTGCGTTCGTCAACATCCTCCCGGGCCGTGACGGCCTGGTGCACATCTCGAAGCTCGGTGGCGGCAAGCGCATCGACAAGGTCGAGGACGTGTTGGAGCTGGGCCAGACGATCGAGGTCGTGGTCGAGGACGTCGATCCCAACGGCAAGATCTCGCTCAAGCCCGTGGGTGACGCCCCCCAGCGTGACAGCAGGCGCGACGACAAGCCCGCAGCCGAGAGCGCACCCGTCGAGGCCGACGACAGCGCCGACACGGTCGACGAGGCAGGCTCCGACGAGGCAGGCTCCGACGAGGCAGACTCCGACGAGGCACCGGCCGACGAGGCACCGGCCGACGAGGCAGACGCCGACGAGGCAGGTTCCGAGGAGTCCAACGGTTCCGACGAAATCGTCGAGGCCCGGTTCGAGGACGCCTTCGCCTCCGAGCTCGAGGCCGTGCACGGCGATCTCGGCAACGCCGCACCCGCCAACCGCGGTGGTGGCGGTGGCGGTGGCGGTCGCGGTCGCCGACGGGGACGCTGAGCGCCTTGACCACCGGGGCCCGCTCGGCGGGTCCGAACGTCGCGGCCATGGAGGCGGGGCAACCCGCTCCAGTGGTCCGGACGACACATCTCGACGACGGCCCGACCGTCGTGTCCGAGTGCTGGGCGGGAGCGCACTCGGTCGCGGTCGGTGTCTGGGTCGGCGTCGGGAGTCGTGACGAACCGGCGGCGGGAGCCGGTGCGTCACACTTCCTCGAGCACCTCCTGTTCAAGGGCACCGAACGCCGGTCGGCACGCGCCATCGCCGAGTTGGTCGATGGCACGGGCGGGGAGATGAACGCCGCCACCGGCAAGGAGTTCACGGCGTTCTACGCCCGCCTGCCGGCCCAGGACCAAGACCTGGCCGTCGACCTGTTGGGTGACGTGCTCTGCGATCCGGCCCTGCGTGCGGCCGATGTCGAGACCGAACGGCGTGTGATCCTCGAGGAACTCCACCTCCAGGAGGACGATCCGGGTGACGTTGGGGCCTCGTTGCTCGATGAGGCACTGTTTCCCGGCCACGCCCTCGGTCGAGAGGTCCTCGGAACGCGTGACACGGTCGAGAAGCTCGACCGGGACGAGATCGCCGCGTTCCATGACCGTTGGTACCGGTCTCCGAACCTGGTGCTGGCCGCGGCCGGGGTCGTCGACCACGATCGCCTGGTGGAAAGCGTTGCCGCTGCGTTCGAGGGACGGGGCGGTGGTGAGGTGCCGGAACGGTCCGCACCGGAGGCCCTGCCGTGCGGCGACCGGGAGCTGCGGCGCCCGACCGAGTCTGTGCACGTCGCCTGGGGCTGGCGGTCGATCCATCGCCACGATCCGCGGCGCCGGGCACTGGCCCTGGGCGTCTACGTCCTCGGTGGCGGCCTCTCGAGCCGGCTGTTCCAGTCCGTTCGGGAGGATCGGGGCCTGGCCTACAACGTGTTCGCCGGCACTCACCTCTACAACGATGCCGGTGCGCTGAGCGTCCACGCGGCGACCGAACCGGATCGGGCCGACGAACTGCGGCAGGTGGTCGAGGCCGAGGTGGCGGCCGTGGCCGAACACGGCATCACCGCCGACGAACTCGAGATCGCCCGACGTGGCTTCGAGGGAGCGCGCCTGTTGGGCCTCGAGGACTCCGGGAGCCGCATGTTCCGGTTGGGCAACGGCCAGAGCCTCTACGGTCGTGTCGAGTCGCTGGACGAGTTCGTGGTGTCGCTGCGGGCGATCCGGCTGGACGAGGTCAACGCCGTGCTGGCCGAGGTGCTGGCGTCGGTGGCCACGGTCGCTGTGGTGGGTCCCGCTGCCTGATCGGGCGTAACCACCCCGGCCGGACGCGTGCCGGGCGCTAGCCTCGCCGCCATGAGCGCCCCTGAGTCCGGAGGTTCCGGCATCCGCCGCGTCGGCGTGCTCGGGGCTGCCGGTCGCATGGGCCGGGCCACCTGCGACGCCGTCACTGCCGCTCCCGGCCTGCAGCTCGTGGCCGTGGCCGACCCGTTCGCAGTGGGCGACGAGGTGGCCGGATGTACGGTGCTCGGGGGTGCCGCCGACCTGGTCAAGGCGGGTGTCGACGTTGTCGTCGACTTCACCGTCGCCGACTCCGCCAGGGTCAGCCTGCCGGTCGTCGCAGCCGCCGGGGTCCACGCCGTGGTCGGCACCAGCGGCCTCGACGAAGACGACCGGGCGTCGCTGGACGCCGCCTTTTCGTCGAGCGCATGCCTGATCGTTCCCAACTTCGCCATCGGCGCCGTCCTCATGCAGCGCTTCGCCGAACTGGCCGCACCGTGGTTCGACACCGCCGAGGTCATCGAGCTGCACCACGATGCCAAGGTCGATGCGCCCTCCGGTACGGCGCTCGCCACGGCCGAACGCATGGCGGCGGCATCGACCGAATGGGCCGACGATCCGACCGAGCACGAGACGGTTCGAGGAGCGAGGGGCGGCGCCGGTCCGGCCGGCATCCGACTCCACTCCGTGCGGATGCGGGGGATGGTCGCCCATCAGGAGGTGCTGCTCGGCACCACGGGCCAGACCCTCACGATCCGCCACGACCTCATCGACCGGGACGGCTTCATGCCCGGCGTGGTCGTGGCTGCGCTCGGCGTCGCCGGCACCGGGTGCACGGTCGGCCTCGATGCCCTGCTCGGCCTCTGAGCCTTCGATGACCGGTTGGCCGGGTGTCCGGCTGCTGCTGCGCCCCTGGTGGCTGTTGTCGCACGTGACGATCGTCGCGCTGCTTGTGGTCGCCGTGAACCTGGGGTTCTGGCAACTCCGTCGCCTCGACCAACGCCAGGCGTACAACGCCCTCGTCGAGGAGCGTTCCGTGTTGCCGCCGGTGTCGATGGCAGGGCTGGTCGGGGGTGGGGATCCCGACGAAGTCGCCTATCGGTCCTTCGAGGCGTCGGGCGTGTTCGACGTCGACCGCGAGGTGTACCTGGCGAACCGGTCGCTGAACGGACTGCCTGGCGTCCATGTCGTGACCCTGCTCGTGGGCACCTCGGGGGTGGTTGCGGTCGATCGGGGCTTCGTGCCCCGTTCCGTGTACCTGGCGGGCGATCCTGCTGTCTGGGCACCCTCGGGCGGTGAGGTCGTCGTGGCCGGTCGGGTCCGGGTCGCCGGCACCAGCCGTGGCGGCCACGGCGACGAGGTCGATCGCGTCGACGTGGCGGATCTTTCCGAACGGTGGAGCGTGGCGCTGCCGGCCGTCTACGTCGAGTCCGGTACCGGGGTGGGGGTGGGTGCGATCCCTGTCGGTGTTCCGGCGCCTCCGCTGGACGAGGGTCCGCATCTGGGCTACGCGGTGCAGTGGTTCGTGTTCTTCACCATCGGGCTGATCGGCTACCCGTTGGTGCTGGTCAGGCTGGCGCGACGGGATCCCGATGTGGACGATGTCGACGACGTGCCCGGCGACGCTGCGGGCGGCCCACTTGACGGCTGACCGGCGAATCCCCACTGGTACCGTGCACCGCATGCCCGTCACCAGCGACTCCGGACTGCTCGTCATCCACGGGCTCCGGGTCCGGGGCCTGACCGAGACGCCGGAGCTCGCCGTCGTGATCGGCATGGATGAGGGTGATGTCGGGGCACGCCTCGGCGGCATGGACGTGGCTGGGTATGTGCAGCGCCGCGACGGGCGTATGCCGGGATGGACGCTCACGAGGGAGGGCCGAGCCCACGGTGAGGTGCTGCTCGCTGCCGAGTTGGACGCTGCGGGGGAGCGCGAGGCCGTCGCCGACCTGTACCGCCGCTTCCTCGAGGTCAACCAGGGCTTCCTCACTCTGTGCACCGACTGGCAGCTGCGCACGGTCGATGGTGAGGAGGTCATCAACGACCACACCGACCCGGGGCACGATGCCGCGGTCATCGCCCGCCTGGCGGAGGCGGACGCCGTCGTGCAGCCGGTCTGTGCCGAACTGGCCGGTCGCCTCGCACGCTTCGACGGCTACGGTCGGCGCTTCGGCGAGGCACTCCGCCGCGTCGAGGTCGGCGAGGTCGAGTGGTTCACCCGGCCGATGATCGATTCGTACCACGCGGTGTGGTTCGAGTTGCACGAGGACCTGTTGGCCACGCTCGGCATCGAGCGGGCCAGGGAGGGCGTACAGGCATGACGACGGAACCGAGGTTCGGTCGGGTGTTGACCGCCATGGTCACTCCGTTCGCCGAAGATGGTTCGCTCGACCTCGAAGGCGCCGCCACGTTGGCGCGTTGGCTCGTCGAGCAGGGCAACGACGGACTGGTCGTCGTGGGGACGACCGGCGAGGCGCCCACGCTCACGCACGACGAGCAGATCGAGGTGGTGGCGGCGGTCGTCGAAGCGGTCGATGTGCCGGTCATCGCCGGTGCCGGGAGCAACGACACCCGTTCGGCGGTCAGGAACACCGAGCGCTGCGCCGAGGTGGGCGCCGCCGCCATCCTGACCGTGACGCCGTACTACAACCGGCCCTCCCAGGCGGGGCTGGTCGACCACTTCACCGCAGTGGCCGAGGCCTCGGACCTGCCGGTGATCCTCTACGACATCCCGCCCCGTGCGGGCCGCAAGATCGAGACTGCGACACTGCTGCGCCTCGCCGACGAGGTCGAGACGATCGTGGCCGTCAAGGACGCCGCCGGCGACGTCGCCGAGACCGCCCGCCTGATCGCCGCCGCCCCCGAGGGCTTCGAGGTCTACAGCGGCGAGGATTCGCTGACGCTGGCACTGTTGGCCGT
>Ga0310122_10000173_pt1 | contig 41226 bp, 31 predicted proteins | sample CB6_Bottom_1051__FD_203503 | JGI IMG/M metagenome (GOLD analysis project Ga0310122, IMG submission 203503) | Marine microbial communities from Western Arctic Ocean, Canada - CB6_Bottom_1051 | ecosystem: Environmental > Aquatic > Marine > Oceanic | place: Canada: Western Arctic Ocean | collected...
AAACCGTGACCATTGAACACGTAAAGGGCACGGCGCAGTTTACTGAAGTACCACAGCGCGTTGTGGTACTTGGCTTTGGTAGCTTGGATGTGCTTGATCAAATTGGTGTACAGCCAGTTGGTGCGCCCCATAGCTTGCTGCCCGATTACCTAGCTTCGTACAAAGAAACGACTGCAAATACAGGATCATTGAGTGAACCTGATTTTGAAGCTATCTACATGTTGAAGCCTGACATCATTATCGCGGAAAATCGCATGCTTAAGGTTTACGACAAGCTGGCACAAATCGCTCCAACGGTCATGTTCTCTATTGAAGGTGATAAATACTGGGCTGATGCTCAGCAAAACTGGCGTGCGCTAGGTGACATCTTTGGTAAGCAAGCTGAAGTAGAAGCGATCATTAAAGAGACTCAAGCTTCTATTACTGCGGTAAACGACAAAGTAGCGTCTGACGAAACTTCAGCAATGATGCTAATGAACAACGGCAACAACATTGCGATGTTCAACAAAGGCAGCCGTTTCTCAATCATCTTTGATGACTTTGGTTTCGTGGAATCAAAGAGTGCAACCGTGGCTCCGATTAAAGGAACACACGGCAACCTAATCTCTTTTGAATACATTGCTGACGCAAAACCTGAAGTGCTTTACGTTCTTGATCGCGAAAAAGCGATTGGCAAATCAGAAGGACGCGCACAACAGTTGTTTGATAACCCATTAGTTGCGGCGACACCAGCAGCGCAGCAAGGCAACATCGTTTACCTTGATTCAAGTGCTTGGTATTTGGCTGGTGGTGGCGTGACAGCGATTCACAGAATGTTGGGTGATATTGAACGAACGATTCAATAGTCATCAATCATCAGATTCTTGGGCTTATAAGAGCGTTCTTATAAGCCCTTTTTCACTTTTCATACGGACTCAAAGAGCCCTACCTTTAGTATTATCTCTATGTTGAAACCCATTGCCGCTGCTGTATTTCTTGTTGTGTTATGCGTTATGTCATTGATGATTGGAGTCGCTGAGATCAGTTTTAGCGACTTCTTCAATGGCAACCAACACGCCAACTCTATTTATGTTGTCAGTCGAATCCCTCGACTGTTCGCGATTGTGCTTGCCGGTGCAGGCTTGAGTGTCGCTGGCTTGATCATGCAACAGATCGTGCAGAACAAGTTTGCCGCGCCTTCGACGATGGGCACCATTGACTGCGCCATGCTTGGGTACATAGTCGGTATTCTGGTTCTGGGCAATGCAGCGCAATGGAGCTACTTAGGCTTTATCTTCGCGTTTGCGGTGTTTGGCACCATGCTATTGGTCCGCTTTCTACAACACCTTAAGTTTAAGAACGCGGTATTGGTGCCTTTGATTGGCATCATGTATGGCAACGTTGTTTCGTCTCTAACAACCTTTATTGCTTATAAGTACGACTTAGTACAAACCATGTCGGCATGGACAATGGCGAACTTTGCGAGTGTGTTGCAAGGCAGCTATGAAATTCTTTACCTCGCCGTGCCTGCTTGTGTGTTGGCTTACTACTTCGCGAGTCAGTTCAGTGCGGCGAGTATTGGCGAGAGCTTTGCGAAAAACATCGGCTTGAATTATCAGAAGATCGTCTTCATTGGTGTTGCACTGGTCGCTATCTGTGCCTCTTCTGTAGTGATGATCGTCGGTGTTATCCCATTCCTTGGCCTTATCGTGCCGAATATCGTGTCGTTGATGATGGGCGATAACATGAAGAAGATTCTGCCTTGGACAGCCTATTGGGGCGTGATCTTGGTATTGGTTTGTGACTTGTTAGCTCGAATCGTCATCTTCCCTTATGAGATTCCAATCTCGATGGTAATCAGCATCTTTGGTGGCTTGATTTTTATCTACCTAATCATGAGAGACAAGTCGAATGCGTGATTCAGTAAAAATTGCGATTCTGACCATCGCGTCTTTGTGTATGGCGGCAGTATTTGTGGGGCAGGGACTTACGTGGGATAACTATGAGTTCTTCTTGTCTCTGCGACTACCTAAACTACTGTCAATTGTATTGGCAGCGGTGGCGATTTCTGCATCGTCATTGGTGTTCCAAACCATTACTAATAATCGAATTCTAACCCCATCCATTTTGGGCTTTGACAGCTTGTATATGCTGGTTCAAACGGTACTTCTGTTTGTGTTTGGCAGTACCAGTTTCTGGGTGATTGACTCAATCGCAAACTTTTCGATGTCTGTAACTGTGATGATCTTGTTCTCGTTTGCTCTGTTCCATTTCTACTTTAAGAGCAAGCGAAATAACGTTTTCACACTGCTTTTAATAGGTATCGTGTGTGGCAGCGTATTCTCGAGCTTAGCGAACTTCCTTGCGATGTTGATTGATCCCAATGAATTCGCGGTGCTGCAGAATGTGATGTTCGCGAGCTTCAACAACGTGAAAGGTGAACTGGTTTACCTCAGCCTTATTCCACTAGGTTTGAGCTTGCTTGGTCTGTGGTTGTTGGCTCCCAAGCTTGATGTGCTTTGGCTTGGTGTCGATAACGCAACAAGCTTAGGGGTGAACACCAAGCGACTGACTCAAATTACCTTGGTGATTGTGTCAGTGATGGTCGCGGTATCGACTGCTTTGGTTGGCCCAGTGCTTTTCTTCGGTTTAATCACCGTGAGCTTGGCTCGTCAGATATTCAAATCTTATCAACATCGTGTGCTTATCATCGCAAGCAGTTTGTTAGCGGTAGTGCTCTTGGTTTCAGGCCAATGGTTTATCGAAAAAGTAATGGCGTTTGAAACTACAGTGAGTGTGATCATTAACTTGGTCGGTGGTTTGTATTTTATGTTCTTGTTGTTACGCACCAGAATTCAGTAAAGGTAGTAAGTAGTGATTAAATTAACAGGTTTAACTAAGAAGTATGGCAAGTCACTCGTGGTTGATGATGCCAGTGCTATGTTTCCGAAAGGAGAAGTGACTTCTATCATTGGCCCAAATGGTGCGGGTAAAAGTACACTGCTTTCAATGGCGAGCCGCTTAACAGACAGTGACGCAGGTGAAGTAGTCATTGGCGATAAGTTACTGGCTGAGTGGGATACCAAAGAGCTAGCGAAGCACCTTGCCGTGTTAAGACAATCAAACAACATCAATATGCGATTTACGATTCGTGAGTTGGTCTGTTTTGGTCGTTTCCCACATTCTCAAGGCCGCTTGAAAGACGAAGATCATAAGATCGTCGATACGGCACTAGAGCACCTTGGCATTACCGACATCCAAAACAAATACCTTGATGAATTGAGTGGCGGTCAGCGTCAAATGGCGTTTATCGCGATGGTTGTGGCGCAAGATACAGATTATGTGTTTTTAGATGAGCCTCTGAATAACCTAGATATTAAACACTCGGTTGAAATCATGCAGACGCTGCGTCGTTTAGCGCATGAGTTTAATAAAGCTGTGGTGATCGTGATTCACGACATCAATTTTGCTTCTTGTTACTCTGATAACATTGTCGCGATGAAGAAGGGCCAAGTGGTTAAGTCGGGTAAGGTCTCTGAAGTGGTTGAAAAGTCAGTGATGGAATCGATCTACGAGATCCCATTTGAGATTCGTGAGTTCGATGGTGTTCGAATCTGTATGTATTATTCTGGTCGTTAGATTATTGAATAACTGGGTTGTTTTGTTTTCTAGCTGTTGTATACAAGAGCTCCCATATGAGGAGCTCTTTTCGTATGGTTAATATGTCCAATAACTCATATTCCCTCTTGTGTTATACGCTAATCTCTGCCGTATTTTTGACTGGTCATACTTCGATAACCGTTAGTTTGATGTCACTCGAAGATCGACTCTTCATTTTTAACAATCATTTGTCATTTTCATGTTGAGAGGTACGAAAACCCATCTACACTATGTTTATAACTGTTTGATTTTTATAAGAGGTGTCAATGAGTCGTAAACCTATAGTGTTAGTCGTGGATGACACCCCAAGTAACTTAGATGTGTTAACGGCAATCCTCAAAGATACCTATCAAGTTAAGGTCGCGATTAACGGTACTATCGGTATCAAAATAGCGAAGATGGTGCCACAGCCAGACCTTATTCTCCTTGATATCATGATGCCTGACATCGATGGCTACGAAGTGTGCCGTCAATTGAAAGCTCAGCCAAATACTGCGCATATCCCCATTATATTCGTTACCGCGAAGATTGGCCCTGAAGCCGAAGTAAAAGGCTTGTCCTTAGGTGCTGTTGATTATTTAACGAAGCCAATTACACCTGAAATTGCACTACAACGTGTAAAAACCCATATTGCTCTTTATGACCAACAACGCGCGTTGTTTAGTCAGGTGAAAGAGAAAACCCAAGAGATCAATCTCGGCAAACTGGAAACGCTCAACATATTGGGTAGAGCGGCTGAATTTAAAGATAACGAGACGGGCATGCACGTTATGCGCATGAGCCATTATTGCGAGATATTAGCCAAAGCCTTGGGTATGACAGACGAAGATGCCGAGACCTTGCGTGATGCCGCGCCAATGCATGATATTGGCAAGATTGGCATTCCTGACTGTGTGTTACTGAAGCCAGGAAAATTGGATGCCGATGAATGGACTACCATGCAGAAACACGTCGAGTTCGGTGTTGAAATCCTTGGTAGGCAGGGCGATTCCAAACTGATGCGTATGGCCATTCAAGTCGCGCAGTATCATCATGAAAAGTGGGATGGCAGTGGTTACCCAAACCAGATAGCCGGCGAAGATATTCCATTGGTTGGACGAATTGCGGCCGTTGCTGACGTATTTGATGCCCTGACAGCAGAGCGTCCTTATAAGAAGGCTTGGAGTGTCGATGAGGCGCTGAGCTTGTTTGAAGAACAGAAAGGCAAGCATTTTGATCCGACTATCGTCGATATGTTTTTTCTAAAGTTACCTGAGATTCTAGCAATTAAAGAGAAGTTTAGAGATGAGTGATCGTTGGGTTGCGCTGATTAATCGTTACGTTAAATCCCTATTTCTGCTCATTGCCTTGGCGAGTTTTGTTACAAGCGTGAACGCAGAAACGGCACCCGACCAAGAAGCAAACCGATGGCAAGATACCAAACTTGAAGTGACATTCATTGCGCTGTCCAGTCATTATCCTTACTCATTTATCGGTGACGATGGAAAAGTTGATGGCATCATTCGTGACTGGGCTAATGATCTTGAAGAGCGCTTTAAAGTCGAAGTTAATTTCATTAGCGTGGACTCTCACTCTGAAGCAAAGCAAGCTTTGTTAGACGGGAAAGGCGATGTGTTTCCGTTTCAACAGTTTGATCCCAGTGAAGGAGGGCGTTTCCTTCAAACTGATCCTTATATCTCGTACCAAATTGCCGTCATTCTTCCTACCGATGATCACCTCAACAATAAAATTGAGCAAGAGGCAAAGAGGCGAATTGCCATGGTTCGAGATAGTATCGACCTGGAGCGTTCTGGTGTGCAGCTTAGCTCTATTGAGGCGGTTGAGTTTGATACTTCCATTGATGCTATTCGAGCTTTGGAGGATGGTTCTGTTGATGGCCTGCTGGCTGAACCTGTGACCACAATGGATCTTGCTCATAAAAGTGGTGTAGAAAATCTAGCGGTTAATTACGTACTCGATCGTTGGAAAAATATCAAAGCAGCCATGGTTATTCGTTCAAATGACAATGAGCTACTTAACTTATTGAATCAACAGATTGCAACGTTTGATATAAGTAAAAAGAACCGAATTCTATCTAAATGGTTAGATGGTTCGCCTTACCGCTCTCCAGTGAAAGGTGTATTTGGGTTCGGGAATCCGCCTTACATGTACCCAGATAGCACGTCAGTAGGGTTAGAGCATGACCTGATGCAAAGAGCTTTGAATGATATGGGCTTTCGACTTGGTGACGTTGTCACTCTTCCTCGAAGTGCTGCTAGGCAAGCCATCGATAACAATAGCTCAATATCGTTTGTTTCTGGCGTTCAACTTGATGACTCTTCATTGCACTTTGTCAGTGACAAGGTGATGGATGTTGATTTTGTCCCAGTATCATTAAAGAGGCGTAAGCTGGATTTGAAGTCGGCAAAAAATTTGTCATTGGGTGCTTTACTGTTCGATGAAACATCGCCGATTAAAAACTCAGTAGAAGTCTTGGAAAGCCAATTGAGCATTGATCGGATAGATGATCTCGACAGCTTAGAGTCGGCGTTTTCCCAACTGAGAGCTCAAAATGTTGATTTCCTGATGGTAGAAAGGCGCGTATTAACCTGGTTTGTCACCAATACCCGGTTTATTGAAATGCGCGAGATTCAGCTCCATGAAGATTATAAAGTCAGTTATCCCATCTACGTGGATTTCAGGGGGGCTGAGCTAAGAGACCGTTTTAATGCCGCATTGGCAAACCTGAAAAGGGAAGACGGTGAGTTTGAACCAATCCTTAGAAGACAAATTAAGAACGACCTGACTCCGGTTCTGAAAAAGGCCGATATTATTGCTCAAATCTCAGCGTACTTTATCGTCAATGATCGCTTTGACGAATTACCTAAGATTTTTGACATATTTGATGCAAATAATACTTTCACTGTGATCACGGCGCTCGCAGACAATAATAAACGACCGCTTGAATCTTGGTTTTTAGGCGATGTATCAACGACATCATTGGCGAGAAAAAACACGTCTAAGCTGTCATCTGTGACGAAAGGCGCTGGATATAAAACACAAACGGGTAGCAGTAATGCCGGGTATATGACGTTCTATTTTGATGTGGATTCAGTGGAAGGAAACTATGTTTATTTTCCTGCGATTGAACAATTTAATACGTTTGGAGAAGGAGCACAGCGCTATATCTCAGATATTTACCAATCAAACAACTTGACTGGCGAACTTCTGAACCTCAACCAAAATGAACGTCAATGGGTAAAGTCTAATCCAGTTTTGAAAATCGGTATTGATCCTAACTCTTTGCCTTATGAGGCCGTGTCGGGCTCCGGGGAATACATCGGGATGATCGATGATTACCTTAAGCTGATTGAACAGAAAACAGGCTTACGCATGAAGCATGTCGATGTCGGCAGTTGGCAAGAGACTCGACGGCTCGTGGATCACAGACAAGTGCACCTTGTCTCCGCTGCGGTGGAAAATCGTTCACTTGGCGAAAACGTGAAAGCGGGCAAACAATTATTTTCTAGTCGTTTGGCGATTGCCTCTAGGCGAGATGTGAATAGCCTCGTCTTAGAAGAAGCTGCTGGTTGGAAAATCGGTATTTTAGAGGGAGGCGCCAACACAGAAGCCATCGTAGACAGTTACCCAGATATAAACTGGTCTCTTGTAGCTGCAACCAATGACGGCTTAGAACGGGTCGATTCTGGTGACCTTGACGCTATAATTGATACCGTCGACATCCTCAATTACTTGATCGATTCATTTGGCTATCGAGGGATTGGTATTATTGGTCGATTGGATTTCTTTTTGTCGCCAACGTTCCACGTCATCAAGTCAGAACCCTTACTCTTGTCTATTGTGAACAAAGCGATTGGCAGTATTTCTGCTGAAGACCACCAAAAAATATCCGCTAAATGGGCCGCGCCAAAATCGATTGAGAAAGTTGATTATGAGTTGGTTTATACCATTTCACTTTTTTCGTTGGTGATCGTCTTAATCATCGTATTTTGGAATAGAAAACTCACAAAGCAAATAGCGATTGCCAATGACGCGACAGAAGCGCTTCGCAAAGCACAACATCAGCTTTATAACATTTTGAACACTTCACCTATAGCAGCGAGTGTGGTTGTCGAGGAACAGGTTCGTTATGCGAATGATACTGCGAAGCGTCTGTTCGGAGTAGAGCGGACAGAGTTGCACTCTATAAATGTTGAAACTATTTATAACTCTCTGTCTGATCGTGATTCGCTATACAAAGAGCTCAACCTCAAAGGTAAAGTCGTAAACCGAGAATTAGTGCTTAGGAAGTTTGATGGAAGTAGTTTTGTGGCTCTTGTTAGTTACTACTTGCTTGAGCTTGATGGGGAAGTAGCCACACTATTTTGGGCATTCGATATTTCAGAAATGAAGCGCCTTAACGAACAATTGGAAGAAGAGAAACAGAGAGCCGATTTGGCGAGCCAAGCTAAATCGGAATTCTTAGCCAATATGAGCCATGAGATAAGAACCCCGATGAACGCCATTATTGGTTTGTCTTATCTGGCGATTGGCGAAATATCTAATCCTGTCGCTCGAAACTATATTGAGAAAGTGCACCGTTCGGGGCATTCACTGTTAAGCATTATTAATGACATCCTCGATTTCTCTAAGATAGAGGCGGGACAGCTTGTCATTGATAGCATCCCATTTGATCCCGTGACGACATTCCAAGATGTCATTGAGTTGATGGAATCGAAAGCGGATGAGAAGCAACTTAAGTTGTCTATGTCGATAGATCCAGAGCTAGATACTCCGTTGATTGGCGACCCGTTAAGACTATTCCAAGTCATTCTGAACCTGATTGGTAACGCCATCAAATTTACATCGCATGGGAACGTGACTTTGAATGTTACTCATCTCGAATCCAATGATCGCAGCGTGAGTATGAAGGTGGTTGTTTCCGATACTGGAATAGGCATTTCAGAAGAAAATAGGCACAAGCTCTTTCAAGCATTCAGTCAGGCAGATAGTACTACCACGAGAAAGTTTGGAGGTACTGGTTTAGGGCTAAATATCAGTCAAAAGCTCGTGCAAGCCATGGGCAGTAAAATTTCAGTCGCAAGCGTTTTGGGTAAGGGCAGTGAGTTCTCTTTCGTTCTCACTTTGCCTAGGTCAGATTCAGAAGAACTGGCGCACTTTAAATCACAAGAGCTCAAGTTGGATTATCACATCGAGTTCAAAGGCCAAAGAGTGTTATTGGTTGAAGACAATGAGCTGAATCAAGATCTCGCCTTAGCATTTTTCAGTCGTTCCAAATTAAATGCTGATCTTGCTGAAAATGGAAAGGAAGCGCTGGAGTTAGCTAAAAACAACGACTACGAAATAATCTTTATGGATCTTCAAATGCCAATTATGGACGGCTTTGAAGCTACCCGTTTGATTCGTGAGTTCGATACAGATGTACCGATTATTGCAATGTCAGCCAATGTTTTTGCTGATGCGAAGCAAAGAGCAAGAGACGCAGGTGTAACGGACTTCTTAGACAAGCCGATTATCATCGATAAAGCGACTTCTTTGATCATCAAATACATCGTGCCGGAGGTGATGGTAGAAGGGAAGGTAGCGTCGTTAGATGGGCAGGCAGAACAACTCGAAGACCTAACAAGTCAACCTAACAGCATTAATGCGATCAGTGTGTTTTCTCAGCAACGATTTGAACAGCTCACTCATCATGATGCGGAACTTCAAAACAAACTGATTGGGAAGTTCCATAGCAGTGCGCCAAGTATGATGGTTGATGCGTTTGATAATTTGGCACAAGACGATTGGATTACGCTGGAAAGAAACCTGCATACTTTGAAAAGTATGGCAGCGTCGATTGGCGGCCTCCGGTTTGCTGATTTGATGGGAGAGTTAGAAGATAAAGCTCACAATCGTTTGTGTGATGAGCAAGCCCTCAGAGAAGGTGAGGCGAGGTTAGTTGAGCTTATTACAGCAACGGAAAGCCTGATTGTGAAGCCACAAGTAGAATACATGAGTGAAGCGAGTGCGATGGGAACCGTGGTCAAAGAAGATCAAAGGGTTAAGCTGCTCTCGCTGCTGGAAGCTTACGATAACGATGCAACGCAATACGTGGCCGAGTTACTTGCAGAGTATCCAAGTTCTGCTGCGCTTAACGATGTACAACGTGCGTTAGATAATTATGACTTCGAGCGAGCGTGTGAGGTTCTCCACACCTTGGAATAAGCCGCTTTGCTTCGTCGGTATATTACAGTTGCTGTCTTATCGCTATTACTGTCTGAATAACAAGTACTTCAGTATTAAAGCCTTTAACCTTTTGGGTTAAAGGCTTTAAATTTAATCAACTAATCAACTAATCAACTAATCAACGCTTCTAACCACTCACGTTTTGTTTGATCAGATCGATAACTGTATCGTATCGGTGCGGCAGTTTTCTGTTTCGTTTTTGAACCAGATACAGTATTTCCTCAACCTCTACCTTGGGTGGCACAACGTGCAACTTGTCTCTTTCTGGGAAGTGCTCAACGGCGCCAGCCGGTAAGACGGTAAAGCCTAACCCTTTCGATACTGGCAGCAAGATCTGGTGAAGCTGATTGATGTAGCCAAATCTTGGTATTTCATTAACGTTAATGTTCGCGAGATCCTTGTCTCCACACAGATCGAAATACAAAGACAGGTAGTGAGCAGAATCTGGATGCGCAATAAGGCCAATGTCGTGCAGTACTTGTGGTGTTATCTCTAAGTGAGCCAGACTGCTGTGAACGATGAGGCAGAGTGCTTCTTTACCAATGACTTGGCTTTGATAGTAACTGTCGTTTGGGGAGTGCCTAACAATGCCGATATCGGTGGTACCTTGGATTAGGTCGTTCAATATCTTTTTGTTTGGAGCCGCTTCTAAGTTAATGCTCAGATCTTGGTGTTGCTGCTGAAGTTCAAGAAGCTTGGGATACAGACGTAAAGAGAGTGAACCCGAACAGGATAGATGACATTGCCCAGCATAAGGATTGTCAAAACTCAGAGATTCGAATAAATCTTCTTGGTCTTTTTCTAGCTTGAGCGCATAGCGATACATAATCCGACCCTGTTCGGTCAGCTCGAAGCTTTTATTTTCTCTCGATAACAGGTCACAATTGCAAGCTTGTTCAAGCTTCTTGATGTGCTGGCTGACCCCTGGTTGTGTCATGTACAACTTTTCAGCCGTTTGGGTGAAATGTCCAACTTCAACCAGAGTCTTAAATGTATTGAGCCAAAGTGGATTGATCATACTCACCTTCAAATGCTAAAGCCTATAAATAACAAGACTTATAAGTAATAAAGTCTCTAAGTAACAAAGCCTCTAAGTAACAAAGCCAATAAATAACAGAAAATTATTATTATCTTAAGTAATGATAATTTCAACTCTAGCGTCTTAAGTAACGCTAATCAAAGTCATATGGTGGTAACTATTGATATTGGTCTATTGGCCGCTTTGTAGAGTTGCTATGAGTAACAAAGTGTTGCGACTTTGTTAATTATTTGGTCTATTGACCAACAGTGCTCATATTTAGGAACGAAGATGAATAGAAATGTTTGGCTGCTCTCACTGTGTCAGGCCTTGTTGATGACGGGTAACATATTACTGATCTCTGTGATTGGCTTGATCGGCAAGCAAATTGCGCCCAGTGTGAGCATGATTACCTTGCCGGTTGCACTGCAGTTTTTGGGTTTAATGGCAGCCACTATTCCTGCGTCTCTAATTTCAGGCAAGTTAGGGAGGAAGCGAGGATTTAGCATTGGTAATGTGGTTGGCATTACAGGGGCTAGCCTTGCGACTTACGCACTGTCTCAGCAAAATTTCTATCTGTTTTGTTTCGCCACGTTCTTACTTGGGATAGGCATAGGTTTTGGCACGCTTTATCGCTTTGCTGCAATCGAGGTGTGTGATGAAAATGCCCGTCATCGAGCGATTTCAATATCAATGGCTGGTGGAGTGTTAGCGGCGGTACTCGGGCCTAACTTAGCGATAATGTCTCAACAATGGTCAGCAGATGGCTTGTACATTGGTGCTTTTGCTTCTTTGATTGGGTTGAACATTCTTGCGTTACTCATTTTACAAACCATTCAGTTTCCTAAAGTCTCTTTTAATAGTCAGGCTCCCAAAGCCGATCCTTTAGGTGTGATCGTTAAAGCGCCGAACTTTATTGGTGCGGTCTTTGCAGCCATGGTTGCTTACGCTGTAATGAACATTTTGATGACTGCAACGCCATTGGCAATGATTGGCTGTGGTTTTGACTTTACTAAAGCTGCTGGCGTGATTGAGTGGCACGTGTTGGGGATGTTTGTACCTGCATTTTTTACCGGATCACTTATCGAGAAGTTTGGCTCAAGAATGATGATCTTGGCGGGCGGGATTCTGTTCGTCGTCTGTATCGCGATTAACATTCATGGCGAATCTATCTGGCACTTCAGAGCTGCTCTAGTTGTGCTTGGTGTGGGTTGGAACTTCATGTTTATCGCGGCAACAGGTTTGTTTAGTCAGTCCTACCAATCGCAGAATAAAGCTAAGGCACAAGCGTTTAATGAATTTATTGTCTTTGGCTGTGTGACTATTACAGCGATGCTCTCTGGCTGGCTAGAATCGACAGCAGGGTGGCAGAACCTCAATATCTACGTATTACCATTCGTGTTAGCTGTTATCTTGCTGTTCGCATTTAGTGCTCGTAAATCGCGTATTCAAAAGCAGCCTGTGTGATGGCTCATCGAATGGTGGTTCAGTAAATTCGTTACTGTAATTAGAACCCTAGTATCTCGAACTACGACCAATAAAAAGCCCTACCAAATCGGTAGGGCTTTTGCTTACGGCTTAAATAATAACGTTTCCTTAAAACTGCTGTCTTGGCTCATGCTCGAAGACAACAGTGCTTAAGCTTGCTTGTAAGTACGCGTGATAGAGCCGCGTACTTATTTTGATGGTCTATCGTTTAAGACCTAAGACCTAAGACCTAAGACCTAAGACCCAAGATGAGCTACAGGTCGACTAAAATTGTCTTAGTCGTAATCCCACCTTGGTCATCGATTATCTTCAGTGTCACCTCGTGCTCTCCGTATGAAGGGAAGATTGAAGTGAATGTGCGACCTCGTTTCACCTTTCCGTTTGGAAGTGTCCACTCGGTATCAACAATACGACCATCGCTGTCTGAACTTGTAGACCACATGGTTACCCAGCGACCCAAGTGAATGTACTTTGCACTCGCTTCTGGAAGGGCGTTTGGAGATTCAACACTCACCACAGAACTAAATGAATCGGTAGCGCCTTTGTCGTCAACAACAGTCAAGTTCACCGTGTACTCACCGGCTTGCTCGTAAGACCAAGTTGGTGCCACTTCGTTACTTGTTGTGCCGTTGCCAAAGTCCCATAGATAACTGACGATCTCACCGTCTTGATCAGAACTGAAGTTACGTGCAGAAACGTTCAGACCAGCAACATTAAGCTCGAAGTTAGCAGTAGGAGCGACGTTGTGTTGGCTTACTTTCGATAAGCGAACCACACCGTATTCGTTGTTGTCACTCTGATTCACAATATCAACGGCTAAGCCAAACTCCGTTAGGATACGTCCTGAATCAGGCGCTTGTGGAGAGGTGTAATCTTGGTCGTCAGAGAAGCTAGCATTGCCAACCAAACTGGTATCTTCAAGTACATCATCGTCGCTGTTCACAAGACGCATTGGGGTATGATCTTTGAGTGAAAACGCAGCATCACGAACTTGGTAACGAGTTTGAGCGACTTCACCGGATTTTTCCCAAGTCATGGCATTTTGGTCTGCATCGACCACACCTAACCAACCTTCACCTGGGTGTTTTCCTACCCAGTTATCAGTCAGTGACTCGTCTACGTACCAAATGATCAAACCTGGATCGAATGAGATGAGTTGGCCCATGCGTTTGATGTTGGCTAGACCTTCATCAACGTCCATGTGGCTACGCCATTGCAGCAGGTAGTAGTGTTGCGCTTGGTGGAACCCATTACTTAGCTTGTAGCCATTTAGGGCGAAGGTGGAATTGCTTTCTCCATCGTCTATTGAGGTTACTTCACCATCCACGACCACACTGAGGTTATCCAAATAGAAACCTTCCATCGCCAAGCCGCCATCGGTGATGTACTCAAACGAAAGCTTTACTTCTTGGCCTACCCATTGTGATACGTCAAACTCAGCATCAATCCACCCGCCAGATTCGCCGCCAATAGCAGGAACGAGGCCAGTATTGTATGGGTCATCCATTGAGGTGATGTTGCCAGCTATTGCTTGTCCGTTGATTAGCACGCGAGCGAAGTCGTAGTCTTTCTCTATTTCATACCACGCTTTGAATGAAAGCAATGCAGAATCACCCGCTGGAATCACCAACTTGCGAGTCATGCTATTTTTCAGATCATCGCCTTTTTGAGAGTGGAATGAATACTCTCCCTCAAAGGGTTTCAGACTTTCAATTTGCTTTTCAGGAAGCTCGACCTTAATCATGTTCGGACGGCTGTTATCCGTTGTTTGGAACAGTGTATAAACTTGTGGGTTGTCTTCTAGGTCATCAATCGAGATTTGATCATCGTTAACCCAGCGACCACCAATCGATTTTTGTAGGAAGTGCTTTGCCCAAGAGCTGAATGCCGTTGGTTGTGTGCCACCAATTTTGCCAGCCCAGCTGCCTGAAGACATGATTGACCAGTAAGATACTGGTTCACCCTTGCCTGTGTATTGCGTATCGTACTCGTCTGGTAAGCCTAAATCATGGCCATACTCGTGAGCACAGACACCCGCTGCTGCATCAATCGGTTGAATGGTGTAATCAAATGCTGCGTATTGGCCACCAAAGCGGTCAGGAAGAGAGCTAGAGGTACCTTCAAGCACATGTGTGCGGCCAAGGTTGAATCGGTGAGACCAGATTGCATCAGGGCCTAATACGCCACCACCGGCTTCTTCGCCTACCGATGCATGAAACACCATCAGGTGATCAATCACACCATCCGGTTCACGGAAGTTTCCGTCACCGTCGTAATCGTAACGATCTTCGATGTCGTAATCGGCTAGGTTGATACTCGGATCTTGAGCCAATTGATTAAGCGCTTCACGAACCAGTTCCTGTGCGTTTAAGTCGTTGTCGGTGGTAGGGGAGTTACCACCATAGAATGACGCAGGTTTAGAGGCGCGATACCAGCCTGCCGCTTGACCTGCAACGCTGTAACTGTCACCTGATTCGCTTTGGTAATACTGACGCATCGAGATTAGGTTTTCGCCATTTGGCCCTGTGTAGCCAGAATTTGAAAACAACAACTCTTGATAATGTTCAGGGTTGTAGCTCTCGTAGAGCATTTGCGTGTGCTCTTCGGTCAGCTTGTTGTTATCCCAGTTCAAATCAGGGAAATCGACCAATAGAGCGAGTACTTTATCGGTACGCTTTGTGCCGACTTCCAAAGCAAAGACGCTGGCCTTTTTAACGCCAGATCCTTTCTCAATGGCTTTGAGGATTTTCGCTCGTTGCTCAAGTGCTTTTTTACCGAATTGAGCGTCGCCTTTAAAACCGGAATTGATCTTATTTTTTAAGTAACGGTCAAGTGCGTCGTGTTTTGCCACATCGGTTGCATCTTGGTCGACTAAGCCTTGTCTAACTAGCATTTCAATAAGTTTGTCTTCATTAACAACGCCTAAATCAATAGGTGTTTTTGCATAACTACTGACGCTAAATAGAGTAAGCATTGCTGAAGCCAACAATGTTTTTCTCATCATTTTCATTATATTTCCTTTTTATATTTCCATGTCGATATCAGTATCAACTGCCTTATTCGAATCAGTTGTCCGAGTCTGGCCTAATACACTCTTGTGGTGTCTTATTTAACTGACGTGTGTTTGCTGTATGTTTTGTACTTTCTATCTCTTTTATACTTTCTATTTCTTTTGTATTGGTTGTCTCTTTTCTATTTTTTGAATCAAACTGAGTGCTCTTTACTTTTTTAGCGTTGAGATAGATACGCAAAGCTTCTTGATTGCCCTCATAGGTTAAGCCTGGACAGATAACGCCTCGTTCAATCAATGACTTCAGCAATAGTTCGTCGTTCTCAATAGTGGAAGCCTGTGACAGTGAGGAAAAAATGAGAACCATTAAAGCCATTGTTTTTCTAGGTATTTTTGTAAGAGTCTTAGTTGTATGAGTCTCAGTTGTAACAGGCGCTGCTATAAGGAACATATTCATAAGAGCCATCAGTTTTGATTATGTAACAAAATATATTTATAAAATTCACCAATCAAATGGATAATTATTACAAGTAATTGTTCGTTCCGATTTCAACATTTAAAGTTAATATCAAATAAGGGGTGTTATTTATTTTATTATCAGCTATTTAGTGGGTTTCGTTGAATGAATAGTTGATAGTTTGGATTTTTAACAACATTAGTTGGGAAGTGGTTATTATCTTGAGAGCGCGTTATACAAGGTATGGAGTGATAATAATAATATATGTGTTTTATTATCTGTGTTTAAAAAATGAATTTAATAATTGAGTGTTTAGTAAATACTCATGCTGAAATTATTTTCACTCGAAATATCAATAATTGGGGTGTTGAGAATGATTTTCAGTGTTTCAAGGGCGTGAAATTTAACAATAGTGGAGGTGATAGGAGCACCAAGTCGTAAAAAAGAGCCCGTATTTGAGCTCTTTTCCTTTTATTCTCGTTGGCGATTTACTTATGACTGAGAGACATCACGATAAAAATAACGTTCACAAGTACGTGGATTCATGCGCTTAATGACGTTTGATATTAAGGCGATAACCAGCACTGAGAATACTAACCTTCCCCAAAATATGGTGTAAAAATCAGCCCCAATTAACATGATCAAAAGTGTATCTTCAATCAAACTGTGGAGTAGATTGAGCAGCATGATTGCGGTGAAAACATCCCTCGCCGAGATATGTCCCTTTTTAGCTTCATTGATCAATAAGCCGCCGCCAAACGAAAGACCAAGCGTGATTCCAATAATGGTTAGGTTAGTCGCGTCCTTGCTGATTCCGAGTAGTCTCAAGAATGGTCTTAACAATATTGCCATGAGCTTTTCAACGCCTAGAATCTTTAAAATCTTGAGTAGCAGTAATAGTGCTGAAATCACGATGAAGATAACGGCAAAGCTCTTTAGCTGCTCAATAGCCCATCCAAGATAGCTCGAGTCTCCAGATACTTCAGGCTGCCAAAGCACGGTTGCTGGGTAGTTGAGCAAATCCCCGTATTGATAACTGAGATTGAGTAACCATGCCAGCACCAAGCTACCACCGACTCTCACTGATAGCGTAGCCAGCCAACTCACACCCGCCTTTTTAGCTATTGCACCCTCAATCGGTAATGAATGCGCTAGTAGCATCATGCTGCCTAAAACCGAGGCTTGAGCAACCGTTAAGGGAGCATCGGAATTAATAAGAATAATCAGCCCCGCATAGATGTTAGTGAGTATGGTTGTTGCCCATACCAAGCCCATTTCTTTCGGTAATCCGACGCTTTCCATTATTGGGCTTAGCCATTCGCTAAGAATCACGACGCCGCCAAGCTCTTCAACGACCTTTATCACGATGATGATTGGAATCATGATTCGGAAAAGAGTCGAGGTGACATCGAAAATCTCTCTGAGGAGTTCTTTAAAAAATTGATAGATTGATTTCATAGTTACGACCATGGTTCGATTGTTTGGAATGAGAAGATCTTACCTTGATTATTGTGATGGTTATTTCAAAATCTACATCAATACTCGACTCGAATTTTTTATTTGTCGTAGTATTTGAAATTATTGGTCACAAAATTAGAGCATTGAGAAATTATGGAAATTGATCGTATAGATAGGAATATTCTCGTTGAACTGCAGAAGAACAACCGAACCCCAAACCTCACATTGGCTGAGATGGTTGGGTTATCGCCTCCGGCTTGCTTAAAGCGAGTGAAACGATTGAGAGAGGAAGGCGTGATTGTGAGTGATGTGTCTATTATCAACCCAGAACTTACAGGCAGTAAGATGACTTTGGTTGTGTCCGTAGAAATGGAACGAGACCGAGGGGATATTTATCAAATCTTTCGCCATTCTATTTCTAAGGCGTCAGAGGTCACGCAGTGCTATCAGATTTCGGGCAGTTTTGACTTTATGTTGATTGTGACGGTCAAGGACATTCAAGCCTACGAAGATTTTGTTGAACGAGTACTGCGCAAAGATTTAAACATTCGCAAGTTCCATACCTCTGTTTCAATGAGAACCGTGAAATTTACCACTGCAGTGAACTTAGATGAGTCATGACCGTGAATTTGAGAAGAGAAAAGAAAAAGCGTGAAGCTTTGAGCTTTGTGAGGTGTCAGGCGTATTTTTGTATAAATAGCAGGCATTTACATAAAATGTGACGTTCACATTTTGTCATAACTTTAATAATTGTATATATTCCTCGCCTAAAACAATAATTAACAAAAGTTAATATAAATGACTGTCAGTTCATCTTCTCAATCTCGTGAAACGCTTCTAAGCAAAAACGAACAACTTGTCTCGACTACCGACCTTAAAGGTGTGATTACTTACAGTAATGATGCTTTTTGTCATATCGCAGAATACAGCCAACAAGAGTTGCTAGGGCAACACCACAATATCGTGAGGCATAATGATATGCCGAAAGCGGCTTTTGCTGATATGTGGGTTAACTTAAAGCAAGGTAAAGCATGGCGAGGTATCGTAAAAAATAAAACCCAATCTGGTGGTTACTACTGGGTTGATGCTTACGTTACCCCTATTTATGATGGCGGGAAGGTGAGTGGCTACCAATCGGTTCGTGTTAAGCCTAAAAACGAATGGGTACAAGTCGCGGATAAGGCTTACCAAAGCTTATTGAAGGCAGAGATATCGGGTCGTCAATGGTCGTTACAGATCAGTGACAGTGTTCGTTACGCAGTGTTACTAGGTTCTTTAGCAGCCCCTTTGATTTCAAACCTGATCGAAGTAGGGCAAGTATCGCAATGGTTGTTGAGCTTACTTCCTGTTTCCGCATTAGCATTGCTTTTCCGACAAGAGCTCATTGATACTCCATTGCAGTTAAAAAAGCTGCAATCTAAATTCGATAGTGTCAGTCGCCTTGTCTATTCAGGTAATAGTCAGTTCTCTATTGCCGATTTTCACTTAAAACTATTGTCTGCACGAATCCGCACCGTGTTAGGTCGTATGACAGACTCTGCCAAGCCACTACAGGATTTGGCGGACAACCTGAATGCCACGTCATTTGAAGTATCTGAAGCTTTAGATCAACAAACAAAAGACATTCTTCAAGTGCGAGAGGCGACTGAAGAGGTTGAAGTCACCGCGAATGAGGTCTCTTCTCGTACAGAAGAAGCGCACCAGATTGTTGATGTGACTTTGCAAACCTGTGCTGGTGCTAAAGAGAGCATTAATCAAACCCATCGAAATTTAGAAAGCTTAGCTTCACAGGCTGAAAAGGCGACTCAAACGACTTACCAATTGAGCGATCAAGCGCAGAGCGTAAGCAAGATAATGGAAGAGATTGGTGGAATCGCCGAACAAACCAATTTGTTGGCACTAAATGCAGCAATTGAAGCGGCTAGAGCGGGCGAGCAAGGACGAGGCTTTGCCGTTGTTGCCGACGAAGTACGTGCGCTATCGGGTCGTACGTCAAAGGCGACGGTTCAGATCAAAGAGAGTATCGACACCATGCTAGCGACGATTGAAGGTTGGCAAAAGGATATTCTGGCGAACCGAGAGCAAACGGACGCGTGTGGCGATGTTGCGAAGGTGAGTGCAGATCGCTTGTCTGAAGTCGAAACTTTAATGCAATCGATGAACGATTTAATGCAGTCGGTTGAAAGCTCCGCGCATAAACAGCGTCAGCTATCGAGTGATGTAAACCTACATATGCAGTCTATCGCGTCTACTGCAGAGCAAAATTTAGTGGCAACGCATTCCGTGAAAGACCACTCCACTGAGCTAAAAGAGCAAGTGAATGAGTTCTATCACTTGGCGAAGCGCTTCGAAGAGAAATAGTTGCCAAATTTAAACCCGAATGAGAAATTAAGAAACAAGAAAGAGCCTTGCGAAGCTAGCAGGGCTTTTTTGTGAGCCAAAAGAACAGATAACAGATTAACAGGCAACAGATACAAAAAAGCCCTACTCAAAAGAGTAGGGCTTTCTATTATGTGCTTAGAAATCAGCTAACGGATTAGCAGACTAAGCAAGAATCTCTTTTGCTGTGTTTACTACGTTTTCAGTAGTGAAACCGAACATCTTGAATAGCTCGCCTGCTGGTGCAGATTCGCCGAACGTTGTCATACCGATGATCTTGCCACCGAAACCAACGTACTTGTACCAGAAGTCAGCGATGCCAGCTTCTACAGCAATACGTACTGTTACGTCAGCTGGAAGTACAGACTCACGGTATTCCGCGTTTTGCTTATCAAACGCATCAGTTGCAGGCATAGAGACTACGCGTACCGCTTTACCTTCAGCGGTTAGTTCAGCAGCAGCGCTAACCGCTAGCTCAACTTCAGAACCCGTTGCAATGATGATTAGCTCTGGCTTGCCAGCACAATCTTTCAGGATGTAACCACCCTTCGCGATGTTTGCTACTTGCTCAGCGTCACGATCTTGTTGTGCAAGGTTTTGACGAGAGAAGATAAGTGCAGAAGGACCATCTTTACGCTCGATTGCCAGTTTCCAAGCAACAGCAGACTCAACTTGGTCACATGGACGCCATGTGCTCATGTTTGGAGTCAGACGTAGAGAAGCGATCTGTTCAACCGGTTGGTGAGTTGGACCATCTTCGCCAAGACCGATAGAGTCATGTGTGTAAACTTGGATGTTCTGAGTTTTCATCAGAGCCGCCATACGCATTGCGTTACGCGCGTATTCCATGAACATTAGGAACGTTGCGCCGTATGGTACGAAACCACCGTGCAGAGCGATACCGTTCATGATAGCCGTCATACCGAATTCACGTACACCGTAGTGGATGTAGTTACCAGAGAAGTCATTTGCTTCAAGAGACTTAGAACCAGACCACATAGTCAGGTTAGAAGGCGCAAGGTCAGCAGAGCCGCCCATGAATTCAGGTAGCATAGCACCGAATGCTTCTAGTGCATTTTGAGATGCTTTACGTGATGCGATGTTTGCTGGGTTAGCTTGAAGATCAGCGATGATTGCCGATGCTTTCTCTTCCCATTCAGCAGGAAGATCACCGTTTACGCGGCGTTTGAATTCAGCTGCCAGCTCAGGGTATGCTGCTTCATAAGCTGCAAGTTTCTCGTTCCACGCTGCTTCCTTAGCTGCGCCTGCTTCTTTCGCATCCCACTCTGAGTAAACTTCCGACGGAATTTCAAAAGGACCGTGCTCCCAACCTAGTTGCTTACGAGTTGCTGCGATTTCATCAGCGCCTAATGGTGCACCGTGACAGTCGTGCGTACCTGCTTTGTTTGGAGAACCAAAGCCGATTACAGTTTTAGTACAGATTAGAGTCGGACGAGGATCCGCTTTAGCTGCTTCGATAGCCGCGTTGATAGCGTCAGCATCGTGACCATCAACTGCTGGGATTACGTGCCAGCCGTAAGCTTCAAAACGCTTAGGAGTATCGTCAGAGAACCAACCTTCCACTTCGCCATCGATAGAGATGCCGTTGTCATCCCAGAAAGCAACCAGCTTACCAAGACCTAGCGTACCCGCTAGAGAACATGCTTCGTGAGAAATACCTTCCATCAGACAGCCATCACCCATGAATGCATAAGTGTAGTGGTCTACGATGTCGTGGCCTTCTTTGTTGAACTGTGCCGCAAGAGCTTTTTCAGCCATCGCCATACCAACAGCGTTGGTGATGCCTTGACCTAGAGGACCCGTCGTTGTTTCGATACCTGGTGCGTAGCCGTACTCTGGGTGACCTGGAGTCTTAGAGTGCAGTTGACGGAAGTTCTTAAGGTCTTCAATTGAAAGCTCGTAACCTGCTAGATGAAGCAGAGAGTAAATCAGCATTGAGCCGTGGCCGTTAGACAGGATAAAACGGTCGCGGTCAGCCCACTCTGGGTTTGATGGGTTATGGTTCAGGTGAGAACGCCAAAGTACTTCAGCGATGTCAGCCATGCCCATAGGTGCGCCAGGGTGACCAGAGTTTGCTTGTTGTACGCCGTCCATGCTTAGAGCACGGATCGCGTTAGCTAGATGTTTGCGGTTCATAATTGCTTCCAAAATTGGTTCGAAATTAAAAATTCGTGGATAGATGTAAAAGAGGAACGAAATTCGTTCCTCTTATTTATTCGGTAGTGATTACAGCTTAGCTGCGATCATGTCTTCTAGTTTGCCTTGGTCTACGGCGAAGTTGCGGATGCCTTCAGCTAGCTTCTCTACAGCCATTGGGTCTTGGTTGTGATCCCATAGGAACTCAGCGTGAGTCATTGCAGCAGGACGCTCTTTAGTACCGTTAGAGTCGATTAGCTTCTCTATTACTTCGCCTTCAGCTGCTTCTAGGTCAGCTAGAAGTTGAGGAGCGATAGTTAGACGGTCACAGCCAGCAAGTTCAAGGATCTCGCCGATGTTACGGAAGCTTGCGCCCATAACAACAGTCTTGTAACCGTGCTCTTTGTAGTAGTTGTAGATGTCTGAAACAGAGATTACGCCTGGATCTTCTGAAGCTTCGAAATCACGACCTTCTTTCGCTTTGTACCAGTCCATGATGCGACCAACGAAAGGAGAGATAAGGAATACACCCGCTTCAGCACAAGCACGAGCTTGAGCGAAAGAGAATAGAAGCGTTAGGTTACAGTTGATGCCTTCTTTCTCTAGGATTTCAGCAGCACGGATGCCTTCCCAAGTAGAAGCCAGCTTGATAAGGATGCGGTCGTTAGTGATGCCAGCGTCGTTGTACATTTTGATAAGTTGACGAGCTTTAGCAACGCTGCCTTCCATGTCGTAAGAAAGACGAGCATCTACTTCAGTAGAGATACGGCCAGGTACAACGTTAAGGATTTCTTTACCGATGTTCACGTTAAGCATGTCACAAGTGTCTTGAACTTGTTGTGCTTTATCAGCGCTTTGCGCTTTAGCGTATTCGATAGAAGCATCGATTAGAGGTGCGTACTCAGCAATTTGAGCGGCTTTAAGAATTAGAGATGGGTTAGTTGTTGCATCTTCCGGAGTGTACTTGCTGATAGCTTCGATATCGCCAGTGTCAGCTACAACAGTTGTTAGTTTACGAAGTTGCTCTAATTTATTGCTCATTTTGATCATCCTATGTATCGCAGAACACCCCTTTAATGGGAGAGGTGTGGGCATTTGCAAGCGAACTAATGAAGTTCCTCATGGTTGTACCAGTGAGCCTAACTTACATTAATTTAAATTTTTCTCCGAACGAACATTTGCACAGAACATTTGTTCGCTCGATGAGTAAATGATGTAGCCATATTTATCCGATCTAGCCCCAAAGTCAACGGTAAATAGTGCTGTATGGTGACTTCAGTCAAATATATTTCGCTCTAGTAATCATGGGGTATGCAAGCAAACGTTTAACGAACAAAGTGAGGTGAATTAATCAACAACAAAACTATGGTTATGATACTGAGCAAATGTTCCTTGTTGTTACATATGTTCAGGGTGTAAGCTTGTGCATCACTTACTGAGCTCTCCTATATTAGGAAGTACAGCAGGTAAAATAATTGTTAAATATTGGTTGAGTGGTATATGAGTAAGAATATCCAAGATGTTTCCGAAGAAAACACTGATCTCCTCACTGAAGTAGCCGTTGCTTACTATCAAGATGGCGCTACACAAGAAGAGATCTCTAAAAAGTTCTCTATCTCTCGTGCAAAGGTTGGTCGAATGCTCAAGCAAGCCCGCGATGAAGGGATTGTCGAGATCACCGTGAAATACCACCCAGTATTCAGCGCGAAGATCGAACAACGTTTGATCGAACGATTTGGTGTTAAGCGTGCATTGGTTGCACTAGACCAACCGAATGAAGAGAAGCAGCGGTTACAGGTTGCTGGTTTGGTGTCTAACTATCTTACCAGTACACTGAAAAACGGCATGGTGGTGACAGTAGGACAAGGGCGAAACGTATCGTCTGTTGCTCACCACACTGGAGTCATTACGCCACGTGACTGTAAATTCGTATGCGGTATCGGCGGTATTCACCCAAGAGGCGGTATGTTTAACGCCGACCATATATGCAGACAACTAGCGAAAAAGTACGGCGGATCTTCTGAAACCTTGTACGCGCCTGCTTATGCTGAAAACAAAGCACAAAAGTCCGCGTTCATGGAAAACAGTACTGTTAAGCAAACACTCGATCTAGCTCGTAAAGCGGATGTCGCATTAGTGGGTATCGGTGATATGAGTGAGAACAGCTATATGGTCGACTTAGGCTGGTTTACCGCGGGTGAGGTTGTTCAATCTCGTTTACTACAAGGTGTCGTCGGTGACTTTGCTGGCTATGACTTTTTCGACGTTCACGGTAAAGCGGCGAATACAGTCATGAGTGACCGTGTGATTGGCTTGGCCTTGGAAGAGTTCCGCCCTATCGCTGATGTAATCGCCATCGCTGCCGAGAACAGTAAGCCATTAGCTTTATTAGGTGCGTTAAGAACTGGCGTAGTTGATGTGATTGCGACTAGTGTAAGTAATGCTTTAACGGTACTTAACTTAGATGAGCAGATGAAACAAGCATCTCAATAGTTTTTTTAAAAAGATCTATTATTTAAATAGGTGGGCGGATTAATTAAAAGTTACACGAATAAAAGATAGAGTTATCTATTACCTATCTTTTATTTTTATAATAAATTTATGTGCCTATAAGTAAAGTTTATATTCTTAAGGTTATAAAAATTACTTATAGGTTTAGTTAGAAAGTTAATTGGTTAATATAATGCCTCATTGATAAGGTCTCGTTTCATTTAATAAATGAATTATCTCTTTCTGAGAAATTCGACTAACGAGATTATCCTAATGAGGACAACATTAATTTGTACATTTATTATAGCGCTCATCGCTGTTTACTCTGTACAAGCGACTACTTTACCTGCGCCGACCTGGCACACGATGACCTTTATTGATGGCAGTACAAAAGAACTGCGATTAATGGGCTCCCAGCATATGTTTTGGTACCAAGACCATGAGGGGCACATATATGTTCAGGGTACTGATAATCAATGGTATTTTGCCAAGTATGAAACAACTAATGACGGGGCTGGCAGAGTTATTTCTACTGGGGTTTTGGCTTCGAGTGAAGCTGAAGTGCCAATAGAATCAAACATAAAAAATCTGAAAATTGATCCAATACACATCAATGAATCTTTTGACTCACCTGCTGCAAACCTTAAAAGATTTACCCCAATAGAAAATCAACGCTCACTTCTAAAAAGTCGTTCGAAAAAAAGAATCACTGAGCAAGCTTTGTTGGTAGTACAAGTTAGCTTTTCAAACGAACAGATAGAAAATGACTTTCAGTCGACGATATTTGGTGAAAACCAACAAAGTGTTCAAGATTATTTCCTTAAAAATAGTTATGGGAATTATAAAGTTGTTCCGGCCAAAGAAAATGAAGGAACAAAAAATGATGGCGTTATTAATGTCACGTTGGATATAGATCATCCAAATTGTCACTCTAAGTCTGAAAGTAATTGCCAAAGTAAACTTAATAATGTGTTCACCAAGGCGTATGAAGCGTTAGATGTTGACTTTAATCTTTCTCAATATGACTACAACAATGACGATAGTATCTCCCCACAAGAACTGTCCGTGATGTTTGTGTTTGCTGGCAATGACAAATCTAGTGGTACACGTAAAACGCCCACTATTTGGCCGCACAAGTTTGCTCACCGAACTGTTGAGATAGATGGCAAGCGTATTAGCGCGTACTGCCTATTCGCAGATTATCAAGATGACCACCAATCAACCATGGGTGTTATTGCTCATGAACTTGGACACCTGATGTTAGGGCTGCCGGATCTATATTCATATAAGCATGATGGTTCGATTGGACATTGGGGGCTAATGGGAGGTGGTAGTTGGGGCAGTAAACCTAGTGACCAGTATGCTGGTGAAACGCCGGTTAACATGTTGGCGTGGAGCAAAGAGGCGTCAGGATTTTTAAAGCCAAAAGTACTCTCTAATAACGGTAGTGTCGACATAGACACAATCAAGGGCGAAAGCGTTATTCACCTCGATCCTTACCTCAAGCAATTTGGGCCTCGTGCTTACATTGAAAATAGACGTAAAAATAACTACGACCAAGCGCTTCGTGGAGAGGGTTTGTTAGTAACGGCAGTGAATATAGATAACCAATTCAACAGCTCCGGCCCAATGCAAGTGCAGGTATTCCAAGCTGATGGGCAGGGATTGCTTGAGAGTGGATTTTCGTCTGGGGATGATGGTGACGTCTTCCCGGGTAGAGAATCGGTTACTAACCTCTCAGATGACTCTGAACCTTCCTTAACGGCGATTACTGCAGGAAGAAAGACGGATATATCGATAACCAATATTGTCAGCAATGATACCAAAGCGAGTTTTTCTTTATTGGTGCCTAATTCAAACAATAAATCGTCTTGGGTAACCTCATTCGGAAGAACTTACCCACGTTACAACGTGGATAGTAATGTTTTAGGTTTTTCTATTGATGTGGTTAACGGCCAACAAGACATAGCAGGGATTCATTTTTACGCGAAAGCAACAAGCATAGCGATGCCTATGTTCTATCGTTTGGTGGAATACCCATATCAATCAAGATTCGGCAATGCAGTTATTGACGAGAACGCAGCTCGATTGTTACACCGAGGTGTTGCTCAGCAAGGTGGCGGACAAATCATTTTTGACGAGAAAATTAAGCTTGGTTTAGGCTCTAAGTTAATTGTCCTAGAGATTGAAAATGGTACTCCTGAATACTCAACACAGTTTTTAGATGCGTATTTAGGAGACGGACAAAGAAAAAGACAGTTTTCGGGGGCCATTTCTGATTACAAAACTCGAGGTTTGAGCCGTGGGTTTGGTCAGAATTTTCCTTTTGCAGTACTTTTTGAACTACCGGCGCAAGACAAACCTATTGTTGTTGACGATAGGATATCGACCGATGAAGACATCCCTTTTATGCTCAATCTGTTGGCGAATGATATCAATCTACCGAAGCCTAATAATTATGTTGTAGAACTAGGGAAGAAGCCGACTAAAGGGGTGATTAAAGATGGAACTTACTTTCCGCTGTCTGACCAGTTTGGTCGTGACAATTTTACATACCGTTTGGTAGGTCGACTTGGGGATAAGACGGACTTTGCTCATGTCGAAGTTGATATTAACCCAGTGAATGACGCCCCGCAATTTACTCTAGATCGGCTAAACGCAAAGTCTGAGCCTAGTGAAACCGTAATATTCACAGTAACTAATATTATTGATGTCGATTCTTCGGAGCATCAAATCACGTGGTCTCAAGTAAAAGGCCCAAGGTTATTGTTAAATGGCGCCCAATCTAAAGCCCTAAAAGTGACGGTACCGAGTGATACTTTGGAAGGAGAGCAATACATATTTGTTGTTCTGGTGGAGGACGCATCAGGAGGTTACGTAAAGCAGTCCGTAACGGTTGATGTGCGAAGAAAGCAAGTATCACTCTTGGGCGTTAAATCTCTACAAGTAAAATATGGCGATAAAATCGATTTGGTTCCCAATATTAGCGGTGAGGTTGATACATTATTTATTTTTGAATCCCCGCGTAATGGCATTGCAAAAGTTGTCGATAATAAGATCATTTATAATGCGCCTACTCAACGTAAGTTGGCATTATACGACACTATTAAATACAAGGCTTTATCAGCCGATGGTGGTGAATGGATTGGTTCGTTTGATATAGAAGTTTTACCAAATCTTTCAAATGAACCCTCTGTGCCAATAACACAGAGCGATTCATCAGGAGGAAGCTCTTCATTGCCAGTTCTTATTATACTCTGTTTACTCTTCCGATTGAGAGCAAAGCGATAGAATAAAATGACAAAAGAGAGCTATATTGATTAGCTCTCTTTTTTACCTGTTTCTAAATTTTAACTCAAAAAATGAAGTTATCTGTCGCATTTCTGCATCAAGAGCTACATCTATAGGTGTTTAGTTTCATTTGTGCGTAATCTTGATCACAGAAACGAACAATGCTCAGTTTGAGTGACTTTTGAACTTTAGCCTTATAAATGTCGATTATTTACATAAATTTCAAAGCTTTTACGTACCGTTAAGGTGGTGGGTGCATAAGTTTTGGTTATAATTGTGTTGATTGTCATTTGTCTGGAGAGTGTGTTGTGTAAGGACTCTGGAACACGAATGACAAGTGAAATATGTTGTTTGTAAAAGCACATAGGGATTTGTGAATCAGTTGTTGGTGCGGAAAATTTATTTGTTTATTTAGATGGATATAAACATTATTTATGACTATATAAATAATGTTTTTTTGTATCTGAATGACACTATTGTTACTTTTACGCTGATTTTTAATAAGAATAATTAATAAAATAACGCAACATCGGGGTAGTTTGCACCATGAAAAACGTCAACAGGTCTATCGACGTCAAATATTTAAGAACATTTTCACACGTTGCTAAACACAAAAGTTTTACAGCTGCAGCTGAGTCTCTATTTATGACACAGCCTGCGGTTTCTCAACATATTAAAAAGATAGAGAATACGATTGGGGCCAGCATTTTTGATAGAAAAGAAGGATTTTTACTCACCAAACACGGAAAAGTATTACTCGATTACGCAGATCAAACAATGTCTATGTACGAAAGGTTGTTTGAAGATCTAGAAAAAGTGGAGTTACGAGATCAGTTCAATATAGCGATTGCTGAATCTTTTTGCTTCGATATGGTGGAACGAGTAATCAATGAATTTAGAATGTTGAACAATATAGACTTGTCCATAAACAGTTTTACTAAGTCTTCTCTACTGGACTCGTCTCGCTACGACTTAATATTCACGATGGATAGAATTTCACAAGATAATGGAAAATCTTATCAGTTAAAAACCGTGAATTATGTTATCGCACATTCTAATTCACTTGACCCGCACGAGTGTTACCCACAGAGAGTTGTTTATTGTAGTTCTCTGCCTAAATCTTATGTTCAAGAATTGCTTAATGACTATAATATTGATTCTTCACATGTATCAAGTTGGGTAAAAACAAGCTCATGTCAGTTCTTAAAAAATGAATTGGAAACAAATGGTACTATTCTTATTTTTCCTGAGTGGTCAATATGTAATAATAATTGTAAAACAATACCATTACGTCAAAAAGTGAACATGTATGTTTGGTGTAGTGATGAAATTTCACAAGAATTAGAGACATTAGGAATTAAAGATAAGATTCAACAGCTATTTCAAATTAGTGATATTTCGACACCTGTATTGAATCATAATATTATGTGACTAGTTAGACAATATTGATACTGTGCTAAAAATAAAACAACTTAAAGCAATAGGTATCCCGTAAGGGATGCCTTTTTTATAGCTATCAAACCCTACCACTTTTCCTATTATGTACATAATTGAAACGACCACACCACCAATAAACCCTATAAAAATCAATGTTGATGTAACTAATTCGGGTTGTATTCCAATGATTAAGGCACAAAGTAACTTCACATCTCCAGCGCCTATCACTCTTAGGTACCAAAATATCAAGAGCACCACGAAGCAGAGAACTGCAATGGGTAAAGATGACATCAAGTGATCGTTATGCAACGCGACAAAAATGCTAAATATTAAAGCAGTCTTACTGAGATTGTTTGGTATCTTTCTATGCTTTCCATCGAAAAAACACACGCATACTAATATTAAAAAGTTTACAAAGATTAAAGTGACATAAAATAATAAATCTATATTCATAAATATAGGGTATCGGTAATCGTCATCTATATCAATATAAACCATATTGTGAATTATTATAGATCCATAAAAAACACTTATGTTGGCTGTAATAAGTTTATGTTATGCGATCATAATAACTATTAATTGGATGTATGTATTTGTATCGGGTAAATTTTACTCGCAATTTCAATTAGACCAATGGTCAATATACTTTTTATAGGATTATTATGTATTACAAAACTTTAGCAAAACTAGCTGAACTAAAAATGAAGTTCGAAGATGATATTCGCGGTGTTACGGCTGTTGAATATGCAATTATCGCCGTCGTAATGTCTGCACTAGTATTAGCAGCATTTCAAACAGATGCGCTTAAAAATGCTATCACTGGTGCATTAACTAAAGTGACAGGCAACCTGACTAAAGCGACTACAGGCAAATAATTAGCCACTAAGAATAATGTATTAAGGGGCTTTTGCCCCTATTTTAGGCTTAATATGAACAGAATTATCATTCTCCTTCTTGTCGCTTTATCTATTTTTTCTACATTGATTTATATCAATATGAACTATATGTCATCTGATGAAGAACCACAGGAAGTTCAGAAGAAAGAAGAACCTAAGGTCAGTATTTTAGTCACTCAGAAAGCGATAAAACGTTCTCAACCGTTAACTCCTAATTTTTATGATAAGAAGTTTGTCCATATATCTGATTTAGATGGTTACTACTACACGTTAGAAGATGACCTTATTGTTGAACCTGGTGCTCTATTTAAAGAAGACATCTCTGAAGGTACTTACTTAACACAAGATATGATCTCTAACCCTGGAGATCGAGACTATATGTACCTGTCATTAAATGACGGTGAATTACCTTATTTTTATGAAGTAACTGGTATCGGAGTCGTACAAACCGCAACGCTGACTCCTGGTGATAAAGTGAGCTTCGTTTCCACAACATCCTCTAAGTCAAATCTCGTTGAGAATGGCTATGGAGATATCGGGGATCTCGTTAGTCGAGTGATTATCAGTGGAGCGCGAGTTTTACAGGTAATAAAAGGGAGTAGTGAAGATACTGATTCAGAAGATGCCGAAGACAAAAAATACAGTTTAGTTATTGCATTAAACATGCGGAGTGTTTTGAAACTCGAAATGGCTCAAAAAATCGGTGATGTGAATATCATTCCATCTGAAATCGAGAATCGCTATTTATCTATCCGCAGTAGTGACCTTTTAGAAACTCAGTTCGGTGTCAGAGAACTACGTGGTAAGGAATAACATGACTTTGAAGAATAAAAATATAGCCTTGCTACTATGCGGGATTCTTTCTTGTCCATTACTCGCATCAGAATTAATGAACTTGGATCAAGGTGCTGCGAAAACTATTAATTTGAAGCGACAGATATCAACGGTATTTGTGGCGAATCAAGAAATAGCTGACTACAAAATTATCGATGAAAACAAGGTTGTGGTTTACGGCGTTGGCCAGGGTACTACCTCAGTGATTGTTTATGATCGCGGTGGAAATGAAATTTACAATGCGGAATTGGTTGTCAATCAAAGCTTGAGACTTCTCAAGCAAACGCTTATTGCTCGATTCCCTGATGAAAGCGTTATGGTTTCCAATGTCGGTGACCAAGTGGTCTTAGACGGTATCGTCGGTAGCGAAGAGATCAAACAAAAGATTAATCGACTGGTCGGAGAAATGCTGAAGAAAGATCGTCGCCGCGCTGCTTATGAATTAAGGGATGCTGACGGCGAGGCTTTAGACGAACTGGAGTACACGGCACAGTACAACTACGACCAAGTCATTAATAATCTCAAAGTTCTCACTACTGAACAGATAAATGTAAAGCTGACGGTTGCAGAAGTTTCGAGTTCTTTTCTGACCGAGTTGGGTGTGACATACAGCGACAGTGGAGAGCCGGGTACTTTTGTTAATAAGCTCCTTGATTTTACGGCTCAAGATATCGTTTCTGTTATCTCCGCAAGTGGTGATGACAAAATCGGGCGGGTATTGGCCGAGCCCAACCTTTCTGTTATTTCGGGTGAGCAGGCGAGTTTCCTCGCAGGTGGCGAGATACCAATTGCTGTTCGAGATGAAGACGGGATTACCATTTCTTATAAAGAGTATGGAGTTAAGTTGGCCATGGTTGCAAAGGTCACGGATACAGAGAACATCCGCTTAACCTTGATCCCTGAAGTCAGTTCGATTGATGAATCAAACAAAACTACAACAGGTCTAATTTCTGTGCCTTCTTTGCGAACTCGACGAGCTCAAACGACGGTTCATTTAAAAGACGGGCAAAGCTTTGTACTGGCAGGGCTACTTACGTCTGAAGAGCGTGAATCGTTAACCAAGATTCCAATTCTGGGGGATATCCCAATCCTAGGAGCTCTATTTAGCCACACTTCAACGAACCGCTCTAAAACGGAATTGATCATTGTTGCGACTGTTAATCTCGTTGATCCCGTCGAGCAAGAACAAGTTAAGTTGCCAAGTTTTAGACGTACCAGTGATCTAGAACGATTGCTAAGAATAGACCTCTCAGATCTCGATGAACCTGAGTTGGAAGACACGATTAATCAAGGAGGGTTCAACTAATGAGATGGATCGTTATTACTTTAATAGCTTTTTTCACTTCTGCTTGCACTCATCTTGATACCAGTAACTCTAGTGTTATTGAACAATTAGAGGAACGCTTTGAATTTGACATGACGACTGATGAAGATTCGATGCCTCGTTCTGTGGCTTTTATTCGAGATCTCAACGTAAGAGAGCCAAAGGCGACGTTTTTAGTTAGATATAAGCCTGATGCGAGTGAGTTTGTCGCGAAGTTAAGCGATCGATTTAAGTCAGAGTCCATCTCGAAAGACAGATACAAAGTCGAGCTTGCCGACCATGACCAAGAAAAAAACATCCTAATCATAGGTCGATATGTCCGAATTAAAAGCAGTGACTGTGGCGTGATGGTGTTCTCTAAAAGGGAAGATTATCAATTTGGCTGTAGTGTCGAACACAATCGTAATATTAGCTTGGTCAATCCAATTAAGAAGGCGAAATAGCTATGGACTTGGATATCTTGTTTCGTAATTCGTCTTCGAAAATGAAGTCGACAGTTGAGGCTACCGATCTCATTGTTTCAGACGATAGCGCCTTAACTGAATCGATTAATGATCTGTATGCGATTGAAGGCTTTCCTAAACCACTGGAAGTGACTGATATTGATTTAGATGGTGTTTGGAATCAGTCAAACATCAAGCTCAATCATGTTGTACTTGATCTTCGCAGCGCATCCAACGTTATTGAGCAAGTGTCTGAGATTTCCATTCGCTTAGATGTGAACATATCTTTGCTTGTTCTCTGCGATGTCGACTCTATAAAACTGCGCAACCAAGTGCATTCTCTGGGGGCTACTTATGTCTTGTGGGACTCTGAGCTTGATGCGTTACTCGCGGCATTAAAAGCGACGCAAGAAGGTGAAAGCACCGTTAAAAAAACGCGAGTAGCTAAACGTATATTAGTGTTAGGAACCAAAGGCGGCATTGGAGTATCTTGCGTAAGTTCTGTTTTAGCACATTCCTTAGCAGAGCAAGCAAACCTAAAGACACTCTTGGTGGATCATGATTCAGGAGCGCTAAACAGCGACATTTATATTGGTGTAAAAGGCTTGAAAGCTAAGCACAATAGTATCGATTTAAATCAGATCGATATCGACAGTGCGATAGCGAAAACCTATGTTCATGGCGTTAAAGAGAAACTTGATTATTTGGTTCTAGAGAAGAATGTTGCCTGTCTTTCTGATCACGCCTCTACGTTGTACAACCTTTCGAGTCAACTGATTGATCAGTATAACTTTATCATCGATTCAGCGCCGCTGTCTTGCTACGAAGAGATGCACGACCAGGAGTTATCTGATAAGTATCATCGCATCTTTATTGTTTGCGAACCTTCGGTCTCTTCATTACGTTCATACAACTCGTTGAAGAAGAAGATAGGTAAGTCGGAACACCAGGTTATTTTCAACCTGAATAGACCAGCGAAAGACTTCATGGTGACGCTCGCGAGTGCGAAAGAGAGGATTAAAGCCAAAGATAGCATTGATTTTATGTACGAGCCGTCACTTGAAAAAATAGTGGTGCAGCAGGGTATCAATGAGCTGCTTAAATCTAAGTCCTCGACTGCCGTTCTGAGTATGGTTGCCACGTTAACAGGCAAGAAAATTAAAACCAAATCACGTTTCAGTTTGTTTAGAAAATGAATCAATTAAAAGAAATTTACATCCAGCTTCGAGATGAAATCTTCGATGCTTTGGACGCCGCGACGCTTGTTGAAATCAGTAATCAAGAACTAGAAGAACAGCTTAAAGATTCAGTTAATATATTGATCGACAAAAAGCAATTGCAAGTCAGTTCTCTTAAGCGCGTTGATCTAGTTAAAGCATTACTCGATGAGTTGAAAGGTCTTGGGCCGCTGCAAGCTTTGGTCGATAACGATGACATATCGGACATCATGATCAACGGACCTTCTGATATCTTCATTGAAATCAATGGCAAAGTTGAACAGTCACCCATTCAGTTTGTTAATGAAAAGCAACTGAACACCATCGCTAAACGAATCGCTTCGAATGTAGGTCGTCGTATTGATGAATCGAAACCGCTTTGTGATGCTCGTTTGATGGATGGCAGTCGTGTCAATATTGTAATTCCACCGCTTGCAATAGATGGCACATCTATCTCTATTCGTAAGTTCAAAGAACAAAAAATTAGGCTTGAGAATCTAGCTGAGTTTGGTGCCATGTCTGTGGAAATGGCAAAGCTATTGTCTATAGCCAGTCACTGCAAGTGCAACATATTGATCTCTGGTGGTACGGGTTCAGGTAAAACAACATTGTTGAATGCGTTGTCTGGGTTCATTGGTGAAACTGAACGCATTGTTACCATTGAAGATGCTGCTGAGCTACAACTTCAAAAGCCTCACATCGTAAGGCTTGAAACTCGACAAGCCAGCGTTGAAGGGACGGGAGAGATCACCGCACGTGACCTTGTGATTAATGCCCTTCGTATGCGTCCTGACAGAATCATTGTGGGTGAGTGTCGTGGTGGTGAAGCCTTTGAGATGCTTCAAGCCATGAATACTGGCCATGACGGATCTATGTCGACATTGCACGCTAATACACCTCGTGATGCCATTGCTCGTACTGAGAGCATGGTGATGATGGCTACGGCGAGTCTGCCGATATCAGCAATACGTAGAACCATCGTTAGTGCGGTGGACCTTATCGTTCAAGTAAAGCGCCTCCACGATGGCAGCCGTAAGGTGATGTACATTTCTGAAATTATCGGGATGGAAGGGGATAGCGTGGTGATGGAAGACATTTTTCGTTATGAAGCTACTTCAAATTTCAAAGATGGAAAGATGGAAGGTGAGTTCAGAACACCCGGTTTATCGACTCGTTCTGTGATTTATGAACGTGCAAAATTCTTTGGTTTAGAACAAGCAGTAAAGGAGATATTTACATGACCTTAATACTGATTGTTTCATGGAGCGCTTTGCTACTTTACTTCCTTATCCATCGTTCTCGTCAAAACAAAAAATTGAGCAGCTTAATTGAGATGGAAGCTGAATTTGAAGGGGTTAAAGGTGTTCGCTCTGTTATTGATTCACAACAGTTTGAAGAGAGTTACAAAGCCCGGTTGAGGAAAAGTTACAAGAAGACCATCAAAGTCTTTCAACCTAATATGTCTTTGAAATTAATTCTATTTGTATCTGTGACAGCATCGGCAGTCTATGCGGTCAATGAGTTTTTCTTGCGTCAGGATTATTTCGTTTGCTTACTCCTTGCTGAACCGATCTTGTTCTTTGTTTTTTACACAAAGTTAAAGCAAAGACAGATGGATCGTTTCAAAACTAACTTCCCAGACGCTTTGAACATTTTGAGCGGCGCTATTTCTTCTGGTCAAAGCATCATTCATGCGTTCGAGTACGTGGGTAAGCAGCTTGATAATGATGTGGGCAAAGAGTTCAAGCTTATGGCTGAGCGATTACTTATTGGTGAAGACCCTGATGATGTTCTTGAGCGTAGCAGCAATACTTTTCCTTATTTAGAGTATTTCTTTTTCGCTTCAACGATAAGAATCAACCTAGCTCGGGGTGGTCAGCTCAAAGATGTGATCAATAAAATTAATCGACTAATGTTTGATTCTCGAGCTGTTGAGAAAAAGAAAAATGCATTGACCTCAGAAGCGCGAGCTTCTGCCAAAATTATCGCCTGTTTGCCCGTAATTTTTCTTATCATCTTGAAGTTTACAAGCCCTGAGAACTACAGCTTTGTTATGTTTGAGGAAGCGGGACAACCTATTTTTTATTACGTTCTAGTGAGCGAATTATTAGGTTTCTTTTGCATCTGGCTGATTTTGCGAGGTGTCAATTGATGGACTTTGAAACCGCCATTGTTTGGAGTGTCATATTTATTATCTCTATGGTTCTAGCAACGTATTGCTTGCGTTTCTGGGATAACACGAGAGCAAATATAGAAACTCGAAAAATAATTGGTTCAACACGTGAAGAAAAGAAACGAACGGATTTATTTAAGGCTATTTTGTCTCGGCTTAGTTTCAATAAGCATGAAACTAAACGGAAGTTAGTCGCAGCTGGTTTTTACAATGACTTCCTTGCTGATGCTTACTATTTATTGAAAATAATCCCTTTTAGTATCTGCCTAGTATTAATTGGTCTTGACTTCTTTAACGGTAAAACCGAAGTAATATTTTCTTTGCTGTATTTATTGGGGGCCTTATTAGCGTTTGTCATCGCGCCGGATTCCTATGTGTCTGCTCGAGGCAAAGCCAATATAAAGCATATCAGTTCAAGGTTACCTTTTTTACTCGATCTTATGAATGTTTGTGTCCATACCGGTATGACTATTGAGTCTAGCCTAGAGTACTTGGCGAAAGAACTTCACTCAGTAGACAGTAACCTTGCTCATGTTGTGAGAGTGACAGTCGAACGCTCGCGCCTGGTGGGTCTTGAAAAGGCATTGGAAGAATTTTACGAACTCGTACCAACCAGTGAGTCACAAAGTTTCGTAATGACCTTGGTACAGAGCCTCCAATTTGGTTCATCTGTTGGTCCCGTATTATCGACCTTAGCTACTGATATTCGAGAGCTAAACATGATGGATTTAGAAGAACGGATTGGAAAGATGGGGGCAAAAATGTCAATCCCACTTATCGCCTTTATCATGGTTCCTATTGTTGTGCTAATTGCTGCCCCTGGTATTTTGAGGATGTTGATGTGATAAGAAAGTATATATTAACCGTAATCATGTTGGTTTTAATCTCTGGCTGTACAACGGTTAATAATCAACTTGATACCAAAGAACAATTGCTTATTGGATCGGGTGATTCACAAAAGCTTATAGAGTTTTATAAGGCGAATATCCAATCTGACTCGGTATATAAAGTAAAGCTTGTTAATTTGTATCTAGATCTTAAAGATATCAAATCGGCTGAATTATATCGAAGCACCTATAGTGAAAGTGACCTTGATGATCCGGAATTCATTCTAACCAATGCTCGAATTTACTATCAGAAAAAAAACTTTGAGTACGCATTAGAAGAGCTAAAAAATTATCGGGATGAAGGTGGAGCAGAATATGAATATCAACTTTTAACCGGAAAAATATTAGCGCAACAAAAGCGATTTACCGAAGCTATTGAGCATTTTGAGGAAAGTCGCAAGCAAGGAGCCTCAGACAGAGAAGCCGGAAACAATATCGCCGTTGTAAAAATAATGCAGTCTGACTATTTGGGTGCGACGGACATTTTATATGACCTTTACCTGTCAAATCCAAACGACCAGAGAGTGAGTTCTAACTTGATTCTATCTTCGGTTAAATCTCAGCGACCGGATATCGCGTTGGAAGTTCTAAAACATTCGAATAGTGATGAGCAGGCTCACAAGCAGCTATCTGCATTAATGAGGTCAATATCTAAAAGCAAAGGGAAGAAGGCCGTGACACAGTCAACGATAGAAATGGAACAACAGCTTATTGGTTCTCAAGTTAATTCAGGTGGCTTTGTCGCACCGACATCACGAGTCAGTAAATTGGATACGACTGGGGAGTTTCAAACTTCTAGACACAGTGTCGATGGCTCGGTGCTTGACCCAAGAAAACTTAAACCCGGTGCAAAACCTATTTATCGAGTACAAGTGTTAGCGACGTATACGGCGATTCCTTCGGATTTCTTGAATTACTTAAAAACAAATTATGGCTCTGTTTATTCGTATACACATGGATTGTGGAAGCGCTATTGCATTGGTGATTTTAATGACTTAGATGAAGCGAAAGCGTTCTTAAATAGTATTGATATTAAGGGAGCATTCGTTGTTGATTACACCAAGAAAAGGTATGTCCGACTATGAAATCGTTTAAACGAAAGCAAAAGGGGTCGTTGACGGTTGAAGTTGCCATGGGTATTCCGATCTTTCTGGCTATTGTCTTTGGGTGGGTTGAAATCTGTATTTTGACCTTCTCAATGAGCATGACTGATCACGCATTAACGACAGCGGTGATGCGAACAAAAAAAGCGGGCGACTCGAGCAGTAGTAACTCTATTAACTACGGCCAAATGATCAAAGACGAGTTGGACAAAGCGGGCGGATCTTTGTGGAGCAACGTAGTCAAAGAGGGGAGTGTAGTTATTCATGTTAACTATTTTCGAGACTACGAGGGATTTTTGAAATGCACGGATACTTACGCTTCCGCTGATAAATGCCCAGATAAGAAAGATGAACCGGAAGACATGGCATTGGCTGTTTACGCTTTGGAATACACCTATGATCCGATTGTATCGATATGGTTCCCAGATATGCCTATCAAGCGTGAAATTATCACTATTCAAGAATATGAAAGATGTTCATTCAAAATTGGTCAGGGAGCAGGTTGTGCAAGTTAAACAAAAAGGTGCCTTTGCTGTTGAGTTGGCGATGGTTTTGGTCTTTGCGTCAGGGATCTTTGTTGTTGTCGTGAACCATATGCTAGCCATTAATAAAAAGGGTCAACTCGACAGAGCTTCTTATTCATTGACCACCATCTTTGCTGAACGAAAACAATTGTTTAATGCCAATATGGATATTTGTGCGGGTGACTGTCGAAAAACAGAACACAACGCGTTTGTGATTGCTTCTGCTTCGATGAAACGAATGATTCCAAACTTTGATAAAACCAAATTTGGGATGCGTATCGACGAGATAAGACTAGAAGAAACGGCTTTATCTGGAGGGAAAGTGAATTACCGAAGGGTTCAAAAGACTCTGACTAAAGGGAGCATACACGGATGTGACTTTCCGGACATGAGTGATATCACCAAAGAAAAAGCGATAGAAATACTCCCTATCACATCACGAGGCCGCAGATTACCTATGTATCAGGTGTCTCTTTGTTATGAAATCCCAACTAATTTGATTGGGATCGCCAACGGAGAGGTTTTTCGGCTTGTAAGTACATCTTATTCATTTGCGAGGGTTTAAGGTGAAATCGATAAAGAAAAACCGAGGTGTCGCCGGTATTTTGTTCGTTGGTCTATTGCCTATGATGGTTATTTTCATGGCCTTTTCGATGCAGATGTCTCAACAAATGCTAGCACACACGAGGTTATTGGAAGCCGCAGAAGTCGCTAGCTTGGCTCTCATCGCGAGTCCTAAAGAGGACGAAGAAAAGAACGTAAAGTATGCACGCTATTTAGTCGATAGATACGTTGTTGATAACACAGATGATGTTGATGTTGCGGTGTATACAAGTAAGTGTGAGTACAAAGATGGCTGTGTTCAAGCCAGTGGTGAACTTGCTCCGTTTAGTGACTTTGTGGTGAGTGCGACTGCCAAATATACGTCTTGGATCGCGTACGAAGAGATGAACTTAAAGCCAGAGTTTTCGGTGAGCGGGCGAGCAGTTACGCGCAAGTATCTCCCTCAGCCTGTTGATGTCTACTTTATCGGTGACTTTAGTGGTTCTATGGGTAACCCATGGAAGAACGGAAAAATGAAGCTCGATGTCGTGAAAGAGACCATTAAACGAGTCGTCGATGACATTGAAGAGTTCAACACGGAAGAAAAAAGCAGAGTAGCTTTACTCGGGTACAACCCGCTTCATGTTAAAAAAACAGACAAGATTGTACGAGTTAACGCCTATGGTTATTACGGTTCATGGCGAAAGAAATACGCTTATGATTACGCTCGAAACTCTCCTGCGACAACGGTTAGGCGAATGTTTGACAAGCCCGTTGTGTATAACGAAATTCTCGAACCAAAGTGGGGGATGAGTCGATACGAGATTGAGCGAATCTATACTCAGAACGTTAATTTTTCTAAGTATTACAAGTTTTATGATATCCCATTGACTGAAGACTATGACGATTTTCGGTCTCAATTAATGAGTACTCAATTACAAGCGGCAGGGGGAACGTCATCTTGGAATGGAATCATTGCTGCAGCGCAAGAGGCGAACAAAGCAACCAATCTAAACCCTGAGCAAGTGTTTATTGTTTTATCGGATGGTCAAGATGGAGATGATAGTTATTTACAAAAATTGGTGGATCAAGGGTTATGTAAAAAGCTGCGCTCAACCATTTCAGCGAAACGAAATCGTTTCCAAAGTAATGCGCCAACTGAAGCTGAGCAAACCAAAGTCACGATGGGCGTCATTGGTATTAATTATAAAGTGGCAGAAACCGATGGCTTTGGAGATTGCTTTGGTAAGAAGAACATCTATCACGCTAAAGATGGCGAAGATGTATACAAGTACATTTTGAATTTGATTAATGAAGAAACCGGAAAACTAAAGGATTAACATGAGATACCTAGTGATTTTATCTACGATGCTAATGTCTCCATTGGGCTATGCAAACTGCTTGGGTGATGTTGGCGAATACGTCACTTCGAAAATGTTGGTGTCTTCTCATACTGTTACGACACAAGTGACTGGGAAGCTGGTAGAGCTAAATGAGAAACCTCAAAATAAGGTGATCAATAGAGAGAGTGAAGTGATTCAAATCGGAGCTCAAGATGATGTGTGTTTCTATGATAAAGCGACGCAATCCTTGGTGCTTAATTACCCAACTAATGTGTATCAATTGGATGAAAGCCACAAGCAAGTATTAGGTCAGTACCTTAGCTTAGTGAGTGATAAGTCCAAGATTTATATAGAGGGTCACGCAGATAGTGTAGGCAGTAAAAGCTACAACAAAGCCCTGTCATCTCGCCGTGCCGGACAAGTGGCGAGCTACTTGAAGAAAGATCTTCACCAAGGAAGTCGCATCGTTGAATATGCGTATGGCGAAAGCGCACCCATTTGTAAGGTTGTGGACAACAAGGCAACAGGTTGCAATCGACGAGTTGTGATAACAGTTAAGTCGTAATGGGTTTTGTTTTCATTGTCTGTGTTTTTATTTTTTGGGCCGCGATGTTGAGCGGTGTATAAAAAAGGGAGCCTGTTTAGGCTCCCTTTTTTGATTCATCGCGTTATTTGATGACTAGATAGATAACTCAACATCTATGCCGTTGGTTCTGGTAGTTCTATTATCTCAACCTGAGTTGGTGCTAGATACTCGCATAGCTCATCATAAGGAATAGGGCGAGAGAAGTAGTAGCCTTGCATTAAGTCACATCCACATGCCTTTAGAATCGCGAAGTGCTCGTTTGATTCTACGCCTTCTGCCAATACCACCATGCCGAAGTTCT
>Ga0310122_10000174_pt1 | contig 41081 bp, 44 predicted proteins | sample CB6_Bottom_1051__FD_203503 | JGI IMG/M metagenome (GOLD analysis project Ga0310122, IMG submission 203503) | Marine microbial communities from Western Arctic Ocean, Canada - CB6_Bottom_1051 | ecosystem: Environmental > Aquatic > Marine > Oceanic | place: Canada: Western Arctic Ocean | collected...
AGCATCTAAGCACGAAGCCAATCACAAAACGAGACAACTAAGGCCGTCGAAGAAGACGACGTTGATAGAGTTGATGTGTAAGTTTCAAGGCAACGAGAAATTCAGCATGCAACTACTAAAAGCCTTACTTTGTATATCTTGAAAAAGAAATGAGTGTCCTTGTCTGTGTTATTTTGAAATATAATTATTTTTAGTAACCTTTAAAAACCCTAATTATCTCAATTTATTGAGTGAGGTAGTCAACTTTCGGGGCTAAGTCATTAGATTGACAATTGATATAATATAATCGATTAGTTCTGAGGAAGGTCCGCCCATCCCTAAATTTTATTTAGGCTCTACGGAGAACCATCCTTGAAATAAGGATTGCTGTGAAGCAAAGCTCTGTTACAGAAACGACACAGCCACAATTGAGTTATGAACTCTTGGAGGAAACTTTGAGATTGTGGATTTGATGAAACGAGCAACTTGGTTGATGCAATTCCGTTAAGGAAGCATAGTGGAATGTTGGCACAAACTGTTTGAATAAAATTCAAAGTTTGACAAAAGGTGGCCTATTCCTCACTCATTTAACAATTAAGTTAAATTTAAATAATCAATATTGGTGATTATTTGATGGGGGAGTAGCTCAGTGGGAGAGCACATGACTGAAGATCATGGTGTCGGGAGTTCGATTCTCCCCTTCCCCATTTTAGAAATGTTTATAAGTATATTTAAATTAATATTACTATAAAAAAGAGAATGGAATTAAGAAAGATAAAATCTAAAAAAGCGGCTTTGGAATTGTCTATAGGTACAATTGTTATTCTTGTGTTGGCGATGAGTATGTTAATTTTAGGATTAATTTTAATTAGGACAATTTTTACAGGTGCAAAGTATAATGTTGATACAATGAATAAAAAAGTTGAGGCAGAAATTAACAAATTGTTTGTTGAAGATCAACGTGCTGTCTTGTATTTACCTAACAGACTTGCCGAGATTAAACAAGGAAAAGAATTTGGAATAGCATTTGGAATCCAAAATAATATTGCCACGCAGAAATTTAAATGGGGGCTTAAGGTTATAGATGATAGCCCAGTAGCAGCAAATACTATAAAAAGAAAATGTGGTGTAAGTGTGACTGAAGTCGAGAGATGGGTTACAACTGGAGGTTCTGGAAATGCTGATATTGCAAGTGGACAAAAATACTTAGATATAATAAGATTTAATATCCAAGAAGGAACTGTTAGCGATATTTCTACATGTATTGTAAGATTTCAATTAGTTATAAAGAAAGAAGACGGAACTGTTTTTACAACAGAGCCTTTTGATGTTGATGTGAATTGATTTTAATTCCTGATAACTTATAAACTTTAGATGATGATCCTTATTAGTTGACTTGTTCACGATAATTGTTTTGTTAGTTACTAATAGATAGATTAAGCGGATAACTTTTTATATTGTAAAAAGTATTTATTTCTATGTTAAAATTATATAATACTTTTGGCAGGAAAAAAGAGAGTTTTTGTCCTTTGAAAAAGGGGCAGGTTGGAATGTATACTTGTGGATTGACTGTTTATGATTATGGACATATTGGGAATTATAGGGCATTTGTAAGTTCTGATGTTTTAGTTAGATATTTGGAATTTAAAGGATATAAGGTTAAGAAAGTAGTTAATATCACTGATGTTGATGACAAGACAATAAAAGGGAGTATTAAAATTGGGGAGAGTTTGAAAGAATTTACTAAAAAATATGAGGAGGCTTTTTTGGAGGATGAGAAAAAGTTGAATATTAAAAAAGCTAGTAAATATTCAAAGGCTACTGATCATATTAAGGAAATGGTAAGTCTGATTGAAAAGTTATTGAAAAAAAAGATTGCATACAAAGCTGATGATGGAATTTATTTTAATATTAAGAAATTTAAAAATTATGGTAATTTGTCTAAATTGAAAATTAAAGAATTGAAAGTTGGAGCAAGTGGTAGAGTTAAAGGAGATGAATATGATAAAGAGAATGTTGGAGATTTCGCTTTATGGAAGTTTTATACAAATGAAGATGGGAATGTTTTTTGGGAAACTAAGTTGGGAAAAGGAAGACCAGGATGGCATATTGAATGTTCGGCAATGAGCACTAAATATCTTGGGAATCAGTTTGATATTCATACAGGCGGGATTGATTTAATTTTTCCACATCATGAAAATGAAATTGCCCAGTCTGAAGGAATTAATAATAAGAAATTTGTAAATTACTGGATCCATAATGAATGGATGATGGTTAATGGTAAGAAAATGTCAAAGAGTTTGGGAAATTATTACACTGTCAGAGATATTATTCAAATGGGTTATACTCCATTATCATTAAGATTTTTTTATTTAACAGCACATTATAGAAGTCAGTTGAACTTTACCTTAGATAATTTGAAAGGTGCAGAGAATTCTCTTAATCGTTTGAAGAATATTATTTCAGAGATTAAAGATGATAAGAAAGTTAATAAGAAGTATTTAGATTTGTTTGATAAATCTATGGATAATGATCTGGATACAGTTACAGCCCTCCAAGTTCTATGGAGTTTGGTTAGAGATGATAAAGCTTCTGGGAAAATTAATACTATCAAGAAGATGGATAAAGTTTTAGGATTGGATTTGTTGAAAGTTGAGAAAGTTATTATTTCTAGTGATGTTGTTAAGTTAGTTAAAGAAAGAGAGAATGCTAGGAAGAATAAGGATTGGAAATTGGCTGATAAGTTGCGTAATGAGATTAAAAAGAAAGGATTTAAGATTGATGATACTAATGAAGGTAGTAAAGTTAGTAAGGTTTAAATATAAGTTATCTTTTTAAAAAAGATGAATAAGAGAGTAATTGGGTTTATTGGATTGGTTGTTTTGGTTAGTTTGACTCTTTTTGTTTATGCTTCAATGACTTATAATCCCTCACAAAGTAAAGATAATTTGAAGCTTTATGATGTATCCCTACAAATAAATAAAGGGTGGAATTTTATTTCTTTTCCAGCAGGATTAGATTTTAAACTTGATGGAAGTAGCTTCGAAGATGGAGAATTAAAGTATGGATATTTATATTCAATCTTGGATGATAAATATATCCCTGTGTATAAAGATAATGTATATACTCAAGACAGAGAACTATCTCTGGAGCTGGAGGCTTATATGAATAAATATGAGCCTAGTTCTAATTTAGATTGGATTGAACTCTCTGGACCTATTTTTTGGATCTATTCAGAAAAAGAAGGAATCATTACTTATGAGCATGGATTTATTGAAGATTTTTATAAATTTCATGAGGGGGTAAATGTTATATCTGTGACACCAGAAGTGATAGAAAAAATACTTGCCTCTGATTTTGGAGACTGTGATATAGAGAATGTTATAAAATATGATTCATCACAAAAAGAATGGGTAGATTTGGTTACAAGTAGTGAATTAGCCGGACAAGCAATAGTGTTTGTTGTATCTGACGAATGTGATTTAAATAAAAAAGACGAATTAGGGATAACTCCCCCAATACCTCAATAATTAAAAATGAAAAATAAAAAAGCGATGAGCGGATGGATTTGGATTTTAATAATCCTGATTTTAATTGTACTAGGAGTTATTATTTATGTAGCTGTTAGTGGTGGAGAAGCTGGAAGTTTGTTTGGAGGCGGAAGTTCAATACCAACACCGCCACCATTACCAAAATAAAGTATAACTTCTAACAATCAATAACCTCTCCATCTGTCCATTTCTCCCTTGCATAATATTTTAATTGGCACCGATACCATTTAAGTAAAACATAACCATATTCTCTGTAATAAAATCTTTTATCTTTTTTGCTCTTGATAAGATTATTAGTTTCTTCTGGGTCTTCAGTTAGATTATAGGCTTCAGGGGTATAACTAAGCATGTTCATCATATATTTAATATCGTCCTTTACCATTCCTATTTTGAAATTTTGATTTTGAGTCATTAGAAATGTGGTTGGATTTTTTGTCATTGGTTTTCCTTGGAACTCCTGGCTTGAATTAAATTTTACAATATCTAATAAAGTTGGAATAACATCTACATGTCTTACTCTATCATTTATTATTCTTGGTTTTCCTCCAGGAAGATATATGATTAGGGGGACACGGACTTCTTCTTCATAAACCCCATATCCATGCCTTATGTTTTTGCCCCTTTTCTCAAATGATTCCCCATGGTCTGAACTTATAACAATTATTGTGTTTTTGAATAGATTTTTTCTTTGTAGGTAATCAAATAAGATTCCTAGTTGTTTATCAGCATAATAGACTGAATTATCATATGCATTTACACTTTTATTGTAATCTCCTTCAGCAATACTATAATAGGTGGTAGATTCAGAAGGTTTATCCGGTAGGAATTTGCTGTTGTTTTTAGGATAGTTATATTCATAATGTGTTCCTTGTAGATTGATGTACATATAAAACGGATTTGATTTGTTTAGAGTTTGGTTAAGCCATTGAATTGATTTATTTATTGTGTGTTCATCGTAATCTTTTTTAGCATTGCCGGATCCATAATCATATTTGCCATCTGAAAGAGAATAATAATATAAATCTAAAGTATCTTTATTATAATAGTTAATCATATTTGCCCAGTTGTCGTCTTGAGATGAGATGTAAGAAGTAGTATAATTATATTCTTTTAAAATATCCCACATAAATTTTCTAGGATAGTTGATGTCAAAGAAATTTCTGTAAGAATCAACTAAAGCATATCTTGATGATAAAAAAGCTGTTTGAGCATAGTCTGAATGGGCAGAAGAAGAATATGCTTTGTTAAAAACAATTGATTTTTTTGCAAGATCGTCTATGTTGGGGGTTGTATCCCTTTCATAACCATATAGGGGTAGGCGTTCTGCAGATATTGATTCTAATAGGATGAAGACAAAATTAGGTTTTTTTATTTTAATATTTAGATCTAAGATTTTTTCATCTATTTTTGTTCCATTTATATCTATAATAGCTGGTTCTTTCGCTAAAACAAGTTGGGCAATGAAATCTATTAGTGGAGAAGCTTCATAAGCCTCTCCTTTTGGAATTGCAATTATGACAATTAGTAATATGAAGATAGGGGTTAGGATTAAAATTGTTTTAACTTTTTTGTTGATAACTCTTTTTAATTGGTCTTTGAAAAAGTATTTTCTTGAAAAATAATAAAAAAGGAAAGTTGATGACAATATTACAAAACCCGAAGCAATGTAAAAGACTACCATGGCTTCCCAGGTTCTTGTTGCAATAAAATAATACAAGCCACCTAAACTTAAGAAAGTTCCATAATAAAAATGAAGTACTGTACTTATAAAATACCAGTACAAAAATGAGATGATTGTAATGTAGAATATAAATACAAGGAAACCTGTTTTAGATACTTTTACTAGTTTGTTTACTGCTAAAACTATTAATAGACCTATACTGACGTTAAAAGACAAGATCATTATTATTAGAGGCAAGTTGCCAGTTGGTCCATATTTTAGAATATTGTTTGTTAAAGTAATTGCAATTATTAATATGAAAAGAATTATGTCTATTATGAGTAGTCTGTCTAGTTTGAACTTTCTCTTTTTCATTTTGCCCTCTTTTTTATTATATTTCTTATAAGATATTTTCGTTTATATAATTATTTATAAATCTTTCCAGATGATAAATTTTATGAAGTCTGGAAAAAAATTACTTATTTTTATAATTTCATTTATTATTGCATTTATTTTTTGGAGATTGAAAGTTTTTTTGTTTTATAATAATGGGGAGCTGCCTTTTTTAAGAGAGATAACTGGCCTTACTATTCATCATTATCATTATGGATTGATTTTTGTTTTAATTGCTGCCTTATTATTAATCTTTTATGAAGTTAATGGTTGGTCTGTAGGATTAATGGGATTTGGATTAGGAAGTGTTTTTGATAGTTTTGTCTCAAGATTATTTGCAGGGACTAATAGGATTAGGGAAGTAGTTGGTTATAATGATAGTTTTATTTTTACTCTAGTTTTATTCGCTAATATTATTTTATTGAGTATTGTTTTTTATTATCTGGGGAGAGAGTAGTTTGGAAAAGTAGTAAGTTATAGAAATTAAAATTTCTAACATTCCTACTTTGGAAAAGTAGTAAGTTATAAACAAAAATTATATAAACTTGATATCATTGTGATAAGTATGGATACTGAAATGATTACTATAACTAAAGAAGAATATGAAAAGCTTAAAAGACAGGCAAACATAGATGAAGAATTACTTCAAGAGTTAGTTCAAGGTTTAAAAGATATAAAGGCTGGAAATGTTACAAGAGTTAAATAGAATCTTCCTTGTCGGTTAATTCTTTGATGTCTTCTCTATATTTTTCTAAAAAATAATTTATTGTATTAATAACTTTTTGTTGGTCTTTTTTCCCACTTAGTGTTATTATATAAACTGCTGATAAATCTTCATAAATTAAATAATACATTCTATAGTTTTCTAATTTCTTTTCTCTAAACCATTTCATTCCTAATGGTTTTCCAACATAAGGATTACCAACAAGCTGTTCTTCTATCTTATCAATCTGTTTTTTAAAATCCTCAGATAGATTGTCATATTTTCTGCTAAAAATAGGAGTTCTATAAATCACATATTTTTTCATTTAATTAATATATGAGCAAGTTATAAAAACCTTCTTTCTTTTAGTGATGTATAAAAGAGGCATCATGGCAGTACAACTAGACTACTTAGCTAAAAAAGGATGGAAACCTAATGATAATTATCTTGTTACTTTGATTAAGGTCGAGTTAAGTAAAATTGCTTTGAAAGAAGCAAAGGGTAAGCCGATTAGAAAAGTTTTTGAGGAAGGTGCGGCAAGTGTTGCTGCTGAAAGTTCGACTGGAACATGGACAGAAGTTTATGATGGGCCTGGATCTGGAATTCCAATGGCCGCTAAATATAGGGCTCGCGCATTCGATTTGGATTATAAGAATTTTATGTTTAAAGTTGCTTATCCTATTCAGTTGTTTGAACTTGATAACATAAGTGGATTGCTTGCTGGAATTGTAGGAAATATTGCTGGGATGAAGATGGTAAGTGCGATGAGATTTTTTGACATTAAATTTCCTAAGAAAATGATTGATAAGTTTCCAGGTCCTAAGTTTGGGGTTCCAGGAGTTAGAAAAATGTTAGGAAAGAAAAAACAGTGTTTGTTAGTTACCGTCCCAAAACCTAAGATAGGTAGGACTGATAAAGAACAGGCAAAACTTGCAAATGATTTATTTACAGCTGGAGATGGAAGTTATGATGGGATTAAAGATGATGAAAATCTAACTAATTTAAGTTTTAACAAATTTGAGAGAAGAGCGAGATTAGTACAACAAGAATTGAAGAAAGCTGAGAAACTTACTGGTAATAAAAAATTTTATCTTTGCAACATTACTGAATCTAATATTGATAAAATGGAAGAGAGAGCTAGATTAATAAAAAAGCTTGGAGGTAAGTTTATGATGATGGATGTTATTACAACAGGTTTTGCAGCTGTTGATACGATGCGTCGTCGGGATTTTGGACTTGCTATCCATGCTCATCGTGCTATGCACGGATTTATTACAAGAGATAATAGTCCTGGGATTCATGGAAAAGGAGAATTGAAAGGGTTTAGTATTTCTATGATTGCCTTAGCCAAACTTTTCAGATTATTGGGAGTAGATAGTATTCATGGAGGTTCTCCATTGGCAAAAATGGAAGATTATGGAGAAGCTGTTTATATTACAAAAGTCTTGCAGGAAAAAAACTTAAAACCAGATAAAAAGATTCCTTCGTTGGGCCAGAATTGGCATCATATAAAACCTGTTTGGATGACTGCAAGTGGAGGTTTGCATCCAGGAGATTTTGAATCAATATTAAAACAATTAGGAGATGATATCATTATACAATGTGGGGGTGGAGTTTTAGGACATCCACAAGGAGTTAAACCGGGAGTTATTGCTGCTCAACAAGCTAGACAGATTTATTATGAAGGCATTAAACTTCATGATTTTGTTAAGAAAGAAGATTGCTCGGAGTTGGCTATGGCAGTCAAGGAATGGGGTTATGGTCCGAGGATTGTTTATTAATGGGAAGGTTTTTAAAACTAAATAATCTCTAAAAACTATTAAAATGGTATTAGAAAATTTGCCTTATTTTGTAAATTTGAATAGTTATGCTCGGGCATTAATAGTATTTTTTGTAATGTTTCTTGTCTTGAGGATATTATTGTTTTTTATTGAGAAGATACTATTAAAGATAACTGCAAAAACAACTAGTGATTTAGATGACTTGTTGTTGGAGAAAAGTTCTAAACCTTTAAGTTTTGTTGCTTTGTTAATTAGTTTGCTTTTTGCTTTAAATGAACTTATACTTACAGAAGCTTTAGAGATGATTCTCTATAGATCCATATACACATTATTGGCGATTAGTGTTGGGTATCTGGTTTTTGTTATTGTTGATAATTCTTTGATGAGACTTTGGAAAAAGTTTGCGGCAAAAACTAAGAGTAATATTGATGATACTATAGGACAGTTAGTTCATGAAGTTTTGAGAATAGCGTTAATTTTTATAATAGCAGTCATGATATTAAATATTTGGGGGATTAATATTGGTCCTTTGTTGGCTGGGTTGGGGATTGCTGGGTTGGCAGTTGCTCTTGCTTTGCAGCCAACTCTTTCAAATATTTTTTCTGGGATTGCTCTAGTAATTGATGGAACATTTAAAGTTGGAGATGTTATTGAAATAGGAGATAAGATGGGAGAGGTTTACAAAATTGGATTAAGGACTACTAAGATAAAAAGCTTTGATAATGAAATGATAATTATTCCTAATAGTGAGATGGCAAATAGCACGTTAAAGAATTTTTTCCAGCCCGATATTAGTATTAGAGTTAATATTGAGTTTGGAGTTGAATATGGGGTTGATCCTGAATATATTAAAAAACTTGTTATTGATGAATTAGAGAAAATTAAAATTATTGATAAGGAAAAGGATATAGGGGTTTTGTTTACTGAGATGGGAGATAATTCTTTGAATTTTAAGGCAAGATTTTGGGTTGATAATATTGCGAAGAAATGGCCTGCCCATCAAGAGGCTATTACAAGAATTTATAGGAGATTGTATGAAGAGAAGATTGGAATACCTTATCCTCAGAGGACTGTCTGGATGAGAGATGAAAGTAAGGTAAAAAGTCCTGATCCTAAGGATGCTAAGTTTGATAGTGTCAAAGGTAAATATTATTCTGCCATGGGACATGAGTATAAGGAAGAGGAAGTTGAGAAGGAAGAGAAAGGGAAAGGTGGGAAAAAGAAAAAAGGTTTTTTTAGAAGGTTTGGGTTTGATGAGGGATAAACATGTTCGGCTTAAAATTATTAACACCTGCTAGAGATTATAGAAATTATAGATGGTTTTATACTTCTGAAGGGAAATTGGTTGTTGGAGGAAAGAGTGAAGATCAGAATGAATTAGTTTTAAAGAATTTTAGAAAATCTAATTATACTATTATGCATACTTCTAAACCTGGCAGTCCATTTATGATTATACAAACAGATAGTCCAAGTAAAAAGGATTTAGATGAAGCTGCTGTATTTTGTGCTGCTTTCTCAAAAGAATGGAAGAATTTGAAAGGCAGCAAGGGTAAAATTAGTATTGATATTTTTAAAGGTAATCAGATTTTTAAGGATAAAGGTATGAAAACAGGGACTTTTGGAGTTAAAGGATTGAAGAGAAAGGTTAAAGTTAAGCCAGAACTTGTTGTGATTATTCAGAAAGGTAAATTGAGGGCTGTGCCGAAAATTAAAGGTAGAAAGGAACAGGTTTTAGTAGATATTAATCCTGGTAAGTTAAGTAAAGAGCAAGCTGTTGATCAGATTGCAAAGAAAATCAAAGATAAATTTCATCTTCCTGTTTCAAAGGAAGAGATTATGCAAGCAATTCCAAGCGGGAATATGGATGTTAAATAAAATGATAAGTAATGTAAATGGTTCAGCAAGTTTAGAGTGTTATGTTGTAGAAGCTGAAGGTATGAAGCCAAAATTATTTGGACGTGCTAGATCTAAGTATTGTTTAAAGTCGGAAGATGCAGAAGATATTTTTCAGGATACTGTTTTGGATTTAGTGAGAAAGAGGAATTATGATACTAAGAGAGGAGAGTTTCCAGCATGGTTCTCTGTTTGTTTTAGAAATAAATGTATTGATTATATAAAAAAAGTAAGAGGTAAGAAAGGAGACAAAGCAAGAGTTAAAAGTTTTGAAGCATTTGAAGAATTTGATAGGGTGGAAGCTTTTAGTTATATGGATCCTGAAAGTGATTATGAGGATAATGAAGTTCCTAAGTGTGTTGATAAATTAGACCCCATACATGGAACAGTAATAAGGATGTATTACTGGGAAGGTATGAAACAAAGAGATATTGCAAAAGAGTTTGGGATTACAGTAGCAGCTGTTTCATGGAGATTAATTACAGCAAGAAAAAAACTAAAAGAAATTTTAGAAGAAGAGGTTAAAGAAGCAGCATGACATTTCAAATGGAAATTCAATTAGGGAAGAAAGGTTTGACTCCGGAGTTTATTGAAGATATTGAGAGAAGGTTGGAGAAACATAGAAATGCTACAATTAAAATAAGTGTTTTGAAAAGTGCGAGAGAGAGTAAGGAAGATGTTAAGAAATATATGGATGAGTTGATTGGCAAATTAGGTGAAAAATATACTGCTCGGACTTTAGGGTTTAGTATTTTTTTGAGAAAATGGAGAAAGGCGAGAGTTTCAAAATCGGAAAAATAATGAAGCCCCTAATTATTTTAATACCTCCTTCAGAGGGTAAGATTGATGGAGGTAGGTTTGATTGTTTAAATAAATTTGAAGAGGTTACTGAAAGATTATTAGATGAATTAAATTCTTATGAAGGGGACTTTGGTAAATTGTATGGATTAAAGGATAGGGCTTTAGAGAAAGCAAGAGAAATTAATGGCAAGATAAAAACTGCTAAAACTCTGCCTGCTATTGAAAGATATTCTGGAGTGGTTTACAAAGGTATTGATTATGATAGTATAAATAATAAAAAATTATTTGATGAAAAAGTTTACATATTATCTGGATTATTTGGTTTGATAAATTGTAAGAAATTGATTCCTAATTATAAATTTAAAATTGATTTTTTTAAGGCTGACAAGTTATGGAAAGAAAAGATTGCTGATTTTCTTAAAGATTATTATGTTATTGACTTATTGCCTTTAGCCCATAAAAAGGCAGTTAACTATGAGAATGGAATTGAAGTGGAGTTTGTTGTAATTAAAAATGATAAGAAAAAGTTTGCTGGGCATGAAGGTAAGTTGGTTAAGGGTAAGTTTGTTAGATGGTTGATTGAAAATAATATTGAAGATGTTAATAGTTTTAAGAAGTTTAATGAAGAAGGATATGAATGGGATGGCAAGAGATTTATAAAAAATTTATAATTTTTTCTCGGCTCTTTTAATCATCTCTTTTTTTAGTCCAATAAAAACTCCGCCTGCTTTTCCTTGAACATAAGTTCCTTCTCCTGGTTTTAGAATTTTGTTTAAAGCTGGAAGTTCCACGTCGACGTGAGTTACAGTGGCTCCTGATTTTCCTTTTTCGTGGATGTAAACATCCGCTTTTCCTAAAAGTTTTTTTCCCGGACCTGGACCTGACATGAAAAAAATAAGAAGACAAAGTTTATAAACTTATTTTTTCTTAATATAAAATGAAAAAAGGTGTTTTAGTTTTGGTAGTTGTGTTAACTTTATTTATATCAGTTAGTTTTGTTTCTGCTCAATCTTTTTGGTGTAACTATTTAGGCGTTGGTTGTGAAGTGGAAGATGCTGGATACGGTGAATTGGCACAAGCTTCTCCAGGAGCTACTGGAGGATTAATAGCTCATTTTCCGTTTACTACAAATTTTGATGATGTTGTTGGAGATCCTGATCCAACAGTGCCTGCTGATCCTAATGATCCTGAGATTGTAAGCGGAGAGGCTGTTTTTGATGGAGATGACTATCTTCCGGTCAGAGACATACCATTAGAAACAAATGGAATGACATTTTATGCAAAAGTAAAGACAACTAAATCTGTTAACATGCAAACTATAATAAAAAGAGGTCATACTTCTGCCCACGCACGTGACCAGGAATATAGATTTGGTATCTCGGAGGGAAAGGCAATAATCCAATTTGGAGATAAGACTACTTACAACCAAGTATTTGGAACAACTGACATTAGCGATGGAAATTCACATACTATAATAGCTGTTTTGAAATCTGATAATTCAGTAGAATTATATGTTGATGATTTAGATCCTGTAACTGGTACAAAAACAGTCACTTGGGCAGAAACCACAAATAAGGGGTTTATTGGTACATCTAAAAAAACTGGAGGTAATGCTTTTGATAATGCTTTCACTGGTTCTATTGAAGAACTTAAAATTTGGGACAGAGCTTTAACAGTGGCTGAAGTTGATGCTGGAAGAGTAGTCACACCTCCTGCTCCTGTTGTTACAACTCCAACTGTAACTATGAATACAAAAGCACTAAAAGATTTTGTAAATCAGATTGGAAATACTACTCATCCTCAATTTGCTAAAGCTGATGGTTCTCTTATAAAGACAGGTTATAGACATAAACAGACTTGTAGTGCTAGATGGGGAGGAAAGTGTGTTGTGCCAGATGTAAATAGGGGTGGCATTATAGATGATGCTTGTTGTTCGGGAGGACTAAGAAATAATAGAGATACTGCTGATAAAATTTGTGAATTAAAAGGTTATAGTACAGCTACTATAAAGAGAACAGGACGTTGGAGTACTTGTGGAGATAATACAATAGTGAAATGGGATCCTATACAAAATAATTTTGTAGTTGTGCCATCTTGTTTAGAAAATTCTGCTATAAATAAACTTAAATGTAGCAATCCTATAATACCTATAATAACTGATCCAATTGTTGTAACTCCTGTTTGTGGAGATGGTAGTGTTGAATCACCTGAAGTATGTGATGATGGAAATGTTGCAGCTGGTGATGGATGTTCTGATGATTGTTTGCAAGTTGAAACAGGTTATCTTTGCCCTACTCCCGGGCAAGCTTGTACTTCTGTAACTTCTGTTTGTGGAGATGGGATTATTGTGGCTCCTGAAGTATGCGATGATGATGATGATGTTCCTGGAAATGGTTGTGATGCTAGTTGTCAAATTGAAACAGGTTATGCTTGTACTGGAACACCAAGTGTTTGTACATTAATTCCTATTCCTGCTGCTAATTGTGGAAATGGAGAACCTGATACTGGGGAAACATGTGATGATAATAATAATGATGGTAGTCCGATAGATGGATGTAGTGCTACTTGTACTATTGATGCTGGTTGGAGTTGTACTGTTGCTGTAGCTGCGGTAGGTACAACAGCTGAAATGCCAAGTGTTTGTACTCTTAATTGTGGAAATAGTGTTCTTGATACTGGAGAGCAATGTGATGATGGAAATGTTGCAGCTGGTGATGGATGTTCTGATACTTGTCAAACTGAAACAGGTTATGCTTGTACTGCTCCTGTAGCTGCTACTGGTACAACAGCGGCGGTAGCAAGTTCTTGTACAGTTGTTTGTGGAGATGAAATTGTTACAGCACCTGAAGCATGTGATGATGGAAATGTTGTTGGAGATCCAGTAGATGGATGTAATGCTGATTGTAGTGCAGTTGATGCTGGTTGGGGTTGTACTGGAGTGACAAGTGTTTGTATTGTAATTCCTGCTGCATGTGGAGATGGTACTATTGATACTGAGGAGCAATGTGATGATGGAAATATTCTTAGTGGTGATGGATGTAGCGCTGCTTGTCAAGTTGAATGTAATAGTGGTTGTGTATCAGGAGACAAATGTTTTCCTTATGGGTTTGCTAAAGGGGGAGATTATTGTTCATATACTTCAGGAAATTTTGTAGATCAAATAACATCTGGTGCTTGTGATGGGAGCTTCCAGTGTAGTAGTGGTTTATGTACTGATGGTCAATGTGTAAGTTTAAGCCTTTTACAAAGAATTCTTCAATGGTTTGCAGCATTATTTGGTGTTGGTGCAGAAGTAGATGCTGATGGAGATGGTTTCACTGATAGTAATGATAATTGCCCTGCAGTCTCAAACTTAAATCAAGTAGATACTGATGGAGACGGTGATGGAGATGTTTGCGATACGGATAATGATGGGGATGGTGTAGAGGATGATGTTGATTCATGCCTTGGTATTGTTAATATTGGAGATAATGGTGACAATGATGGTATAGATGATGCTTGTGATAATTGTGTTGATGATGATAACGCTAATCAGCTAGATACTGATGGAGATGGTGAGGGAGATGAATGTGATGCAGATAAAGATGGAGATGGTACAGATAATTTTATGGATAATTGTCCTAGTGTTGCTAATGTAGGTCAAACTGTTGAGGGAACTGTTACAGAAGGTGGAACAACTACTGTTTCTGTTGGAGGTGTTGATTATATTGTAAGTATAACTTATATTGATAGCGATGAAGTTGTCTTTGATGTGGATGGAAATAGAGTACCAGTATCTGGAAAACTTAGAATGAGAATATCTTCTTATAAACTTACCGATGGCTCTGCTTTAGATGTTATAGATATTAGTAAAATAGAAGTTTCAGGATCATTAGGAAGTTCTACTTTTAGTATTAGTAAACAGGAAGATACTGATGGAGATGGAATAGGAAATGCTTGCGATTTATGTCCTAATGCTGCTGATACAGGAGTAGATACAGATAGTGATGGTACGGATGATGCTTGTGATACAGATATAGATGGAGATACTGTACTTAATGCTGATGATTCATGCCCTCTTGTTGCAAATACTGGAGATGGTGACGGAGATGGTATAGATAATGCTTGTGATAATTGTCCTATTACGCCTAATGCTGATCAAGATGATAATGATATTGGTGGAGGGGATGGTGTAGGAAATGCTTGTGATAATTGTCTTCTTGTTCCTAATCCTGTAGATGCTACTGGTGTTCAGCCAGATGCAGATAGTGATGGAACTGGAGACGCTTGTGAAACTGGTGATGAAGATCAAGATGGTATACTTAATGAAAATGATAATTGTCCTAGTGTTGCTAATGCTCTTCAGACAAATTCAGATATAGCTGTTGATGGTGGAGATGCTTATGGAGATGCTTGTGATAATTGTGATACTATCAGTAATCCTACTCAAGCAAATTCAGATGCTGATAATTTAGGTGATGCTTGTGATTCATGTCCTAATGTTGATAATTTAGGAGTAGACACTGATACTGATGGTGTGGATGATGCTTGTGATTGTGGAGATGGCGTTATTGTAACTGGTGAAGCATGTGATGATGGGGATGAAGCTGATGGAAATGGTTGTAGTGCTGCTTGTGTAGTTGAAACTGATTGGACTTGTACTGGAGCACCAAGTGTTTGCATACAATCTTGTGCAGGTCAAGGTGGATCTTTGTGTTCAGGTACTGAAGTGTGTCCTACTGATGGAGGAACTGCACTTACTTCATCTGATATAGGAATATGTTGTGATATAGCTTGTTCTGGTGCATAATTAATTTTTTATTTTCTTTTTAATAACATTTATAAACTTATTTTCTCTAGTTGTAAGATGAAAAGAGTGGTTGTTATCGGAATTGTAGTTTTATTAACGTTATTTATGTCAGTTAGTTTTGTTTCTGCTCAAAGTTTTTGGTGTAAATATTTAGGTATTGGTTGTCAGGATGATTCTGGATTGGAAGCAGAGTTAGGAACTCTTGGTCCTGGAACTGAGGGTTTAGTTCATTCGTGGGAATTTAAGACTGGGAATGCTTATAACGGTTTAGAGGATTCTGTTAGTGGTGCAGATTTTAGTGTTGTTAGTAATGTTCCTCCTGCATTTTTTGGTGGAGGAAGTAGCGGAGGAGATTTTAGGTCAGGGGTTTCATTTAATGGAGAATCTTTTGTAAGAGCGTTAGATAATCAAATAAGAATAACTGATGCAGTTTCATTATCTTTTTGGGTTAAAACTGATTCAACTTCAAAAGCTTTAGTGATAAATAAAAAAGATTCTTCATCTGCGAACACAGGTCAGGCAGGTTTTGCTGTAAAAGCAAGTTCTTCCGTAGTTGAGTTTTGGGCGGGGGGAACTGGAGGTGACGGATGGTTAACATGTGATACAGATCTTACAAATGGTAAGGAAGTAGTTGTAACTTCGGATGGTTCCAGGAACACAATTTCAGTTGATGGCGTATTATGTAACGCAGGTTCATCTGGAATTAAAGGATTAGACAGTAGTAAGGATTTAGATTTAGGAAGACGATTTGATGGGGAGATTAGTAATTTTCAAATATTTAATAGGGTTTTGACTGCTGATGAGATTGAAATAGATGCTGGTATTGTTGAGCCTATTGTTGAGCCTATTCCTGAGCCTGAGCCAACGCCGACTCCTGGTCCTATATCCAGTTGCAATGATGATAACTGCACTTTATTTGAGGGAAGTAAGTCAAAGATTAATGGTAAGGATGTAGCTATAACTTATATTGATAGTGATGAAGTTGTCCTTGATGTAAGTGGTGAGAGAGCTCCAGAAACTGGAAAACTTAAGAAAGGGGATAGTTTTAAACTTGATGATGGATCTCTTATAATTATAACAGATATTAGTAAATTAGAGGTTACTGGAGAGGTTGGATCTGTATCTTTTGATTATGTTTTAGGAGGAGGACCCCTCCCCTCAGACCAAGTATGTTCTGAATTAATTAACAGAGTAAGAAATCCATCAGATTATATTGAAAATGGAATTGCTTATGAATTGAATCATCAATGGGATAGGGATGGTAATGAATATGTCAATGGTGTTTATGAACCATATAAAGTTAATGGAGCATCATATGGGGTAATAACTAGCAATGATGATGGGGGCTATTTATATGTTCAAGAAGAAGTTACTGTTTTTGATAATCAGAATGTTAGGGCTATAGACATAGTTGAAGGTAGAACTACAGATTTTGTGTGTAGAAAAGAAAGTTTTTGGTCGAGGAATAATGTTGAACAGTTAGTATATATCTGTAACTGGGATGTATTGTTTAATAGGCAAGATTTAGATAACAACCAATATGAATCTTATACTTTATATTGGGCAGATAACAATGTGATGGTCAAGATGAATGTTGATAGTGGGAGGTTTTTATCTGATGAAGAATTGAGACAGATTGGACAGGATCATTTAATTGAATTTTTGGATGGGTTAATAGACAATAATTATGAATATATAGGGTGGGAGTATTTTCAGTTGTCATGGCAAGCTAGGAATATTGTAGAGAAAAACTTAGCTTTGTGTGGTTCTGAAATTAAGTCTGATGATGATGAATGCAAGTCAAGTTGGAAATGTAAAACAGAACCTTTAATTTGTCCTCCACATGGAAGCCAAACGAGAACTTGTGTTGATTATGCTTGTAATTTGGATAATGAGGTTGTTAATTTTGATTGCTCTCCAGGGATTTGTTCTGGATGTTATTTGCCAAAATGGTATGATAGTAGAGACAATAAATGTATTCTTTATGGGTTTAGATTTGAGGTGGAAGGAGAAGAGAGAATAGAGTTAGTTGAATATACTGATGAAGAAAGATTGTATTCTGGAGATGATGATTTTTATACATTGGAAATCTTATCTGAAACTGAAGCTGAATTAACTTTTTATGGACCTCAAGGTAATGAGTATGTATATGGGCCAGTTGAAGGAGAAACTATTAGGGTGGGAGTTCCTGAGGGGCCTGATGGAGAATTAGAGTATTATGAATTGGAAATAGTTGAAATTGTGAAAAGTGATGAAGTGAGTTATGTAGATGCTATCATTAGATCTGAGCATTATCAGTCTGTCAGAGAAAAAATCCCTTCTTATTGTGATATTGATGGTCGGGTAAAAATACAAAAACAACAGGATGAAGCAAGTTGTCAGAATAATTATGAATGTGCGAGTAATCAATGTGCTTTTGGTAAATGCGTGGATATTACGCAGGCTATTGAGGAAGCAAGAGGATTTAGAGTGTTTGTTACCAAGGTACTTTGTAAATTAACTAACCTATTTGACTTAGGTAGTTATGAGCAGTGTGTTGTTGAAGCGATTGAGGAGCCTCAGCCAGTAGAAGAAGAACCTATAGCAAAGTATGTCATTCTTGAGGACTTTGGAGCTATAAGAACTTCTGGAAGATTTGAAAGTGGGATAGATGCGGATGTGGTAGATACTTTAGCTACTTTATTCCCCAGATTTGTTGGTGGAGAGTTTACAGATTATGCTATTAAAGACACTGAATATAATAAAAATGTTTTTGCTGCTGTTGCTGAATTTAGAGATGAAATTACTTTTGAAGAATTTGAGGATAAGTTTATAGATCTCCTAAAATCTGGGGAGGAAGATTTAGTTCTTGATTATGAGCCAATAACTGATGAAGCTCTTGAGGCATATGGATATGTAGGTTATGAAGATGCTGAGATATTATTCTATAGTACAGAGGATGGTAATGAAGTTGGGATTGTTTGGACAAATGGAAATGGATTTATTCTTCTCTTTTTTGAAGATAGAAGATCGGTAAATACAGAGGATCTTGATGCTTTTATTGGTACTTATCTACAAAGATATCCTTCAACTTTGGTTCGAGAAGTGCCAGTAGAACCTGAATGTACTGATAGTGATGGGGGTGTAAATTATGATGAGAAAGGAGAAGTCATCATAGATTCTGAACTTGTAGGATTAGATTATTGTAAGAGTAATTCTCTTACCTTGGTAGAGCATTATTGTGTTGAGGATGGAGTTGGTGTAGATAATTATGATTGCGCTAATTTCTGTTCAGATGGGGCTTGTGTTGAAACTTTTGAATTTGAGAGAGATGGTGATTTAAGTTTACAAGTTAAGACCAAACTTATAGATGGAATAGGCCGATTTAATATTTTGTTTGGAGACAGCAATGCAGATAGATTTACAGGAGTTGGAAAGTCTATTGATCAGAGATTGGCTAGTTCAAATACTAATTCTCTTACATATATAGAAAAAAATGGCACTGGAGATGATTACCATCGCTTGTTCGTTGCTAGTAGTACAAGTGGAAAAGAATCCTACTTGTTAAGAGCTAAAGTTAGAAACGATACAGGTGATGATAGAAAAGAAGTAGATATCGAGAATAGGGTTACGGGACGGATGGTTTGTGAAGATAAAATTGTTGGTGATACTTGTGATATTGGAGATGTTAGTTTAACTATTAGTGATATAGGTTTTAAGCATGATAGATATACAGAATCTGTCACACTAACTGCAGGTAGTAATGTTGTTTTTAATGAAGTTTATGATGTTAATGGAAATTATATGAAATTGCCAGTTGAGACAGACCTTCCAGTAGAGGAATATATTGTAAAAATTAGGAATAATCAAGATCAGTTGGTTGAGGAATATAAGCTTTATTGGGATTCTGATAGAGAGGCTAGCATATTACAATTAGTGGTTTGAGACCCCGTACCAGAGATACAAGCCTAATCAACAACATTTATAAACCCTTTTTCTTCTCTTTTATTAAGATTTAAGTAACTTTAAGTTACTCTAATTCCGAAAGGAATGATCTGTTAAAGTAGAAATAAAACAAATGGTACTACAAATAACTGCAGTATATGAAATACCTGCTCAAGAGTATAATAATAAATTAGCTGAGGCCTTGAAACAGCTTCCTGAGTTTAAAGAGCCAGAATGGGTTGGATTTGTTAAAACTGGAGTTAGTAGGAAAAGACCATCTCAAGAAGAGGATTTTTGGTATAAAAGAGCTGCAAGTATTCTAAGACAGATTTACATTAGGGGGACAGTTGGAGTTAATAGGTTAAAAACAAGATATGGTGGTAAGAAGAATAGAGGAATGAAGCCTGAGAGATTTAGAAAGGCAAGCGGGAAGATTATTAGAGTTATTTTGCAACAAGCAGAAGCTGCTGGTTTATTGGAAAAGTTTAGTGATAGTAAGAAGAGATCAGGTAGAAAGTTAACTGATAAAGGTAAAGAATTTTTGGAGGGGGTTAAGTAAAATGGCATATCAGCATTATCGAGGTTATTTGAAATTAACTAGACGAAATGGAGATACTTCCCCTATTGTGTTATACCAAGAAGATGAAAATGGAAATCCAATTTTAGATCCTAATAAAATAATATTAATAAAAGTTAGAGGCCAAGGATCAGAAGTCACTCTTGCTTTTGATTCAATGAATGACTATAAAATTATGAGATATGAAATATTAGAGAGAAATCCTGAAGATTTTGGAGAATTAAAAGAAGTGGTTGATAAAAAAGAATCTGATTTAGAAAATAAAGCAAATGGAGGAGCAGATTGAAATGGTTAAATCAAGAAAGAAAAAGAATCAAAGGAAAATAAAATTCAGCAAACAAGTTAGGAGAATTAAATGGGCTCCTGTTTGGGTTGTTTTGAAGAAATTTGGATCTGGTAAGAGGGTACATCCAAGTTCTATAACAAAAGTTAGAAGGAGTTGGAGAAGAACTAAATTAAAAATTAAACCAAGAAGGCAGACAAAGCAACATTTAGGATAATGAAATAAGATGGCAAACAACAAAAATCAAAGATTTTTGAGCTTGCCATTTTCAAACAAAGGATAATAAAAATGGCAAAAGCGAAAACTGACGAACCAAAACAATTGCTTGAAAGAGAATACATAGTTCCTTTGAGAAAAGGATGGTTGAAAGTTCCAAAATATAAAAGAGCAAATAAAGCTGTTAAGACTTTGAAAGAATTTATAGCTAGGCATATGAAAATTTATGATAGTGATTTGAGGAAAGTTAAGATTGATATTATTTTGAATAATGAGTTAAGGTTTAGGGGTATGAAAAAACCTCCTGCGAAGATTAAAGTTAAAGCTATAAAGTTTGATGATGGAATTGTTAGAGTTGAGTTAGTTGATGTTCCAGAACACATTAAGTTTGCAAGATTGAGAGAAGAGAAATCTAAAAAGGTTGAGGTAAAGAAGAAAGTTGAAGAAAAGGTTGAGAAGAAGACTGAGGAAGAGAAGAAGGAAAAATCTGATGAAGAAGTTACTGATAAAGAAAAAAAGGAAGAGACTAAAAATTTGGAAGATACTAAGACTAAAAAAGAGGAAAAGAAGGTTGTTAAAGAGACTAAGCCAAAGACAAAAGTAAAACAAGCTTCAAAAGATAAAGGTGTAAAGATTCAGAGGAAGGCTTTGGCTAGATAAAGAAATTGGATAATGGAAAAACCAATATCAGAAATTTTAGAATTTTGTATAATTAACGTTGATAAACCATCTGGGATAACTAGTTTTAAAACTGCTGATAAAGTTAGGAATATTTTGAAGGCCAAAAAGACAGGGCATTTTGGGACATTGGATCCTATGGTTACAGGGGTTTTGCCTATTGCTATTAATAGGGCATGTAGGTTATCAAACTATTTCATGAAAAAAGATAAAGAGTATGTTGGAGAGATGTATGTCCATTCTCAAGTTGATGAATCATTGTTAAAAAAAGAAATGGATAAGTTTGTTGGCAAGATTATGCAAAAACCCCCTGTGAGATCTAGGGTTAAGAGAGTTTTGCGGGAGAGGAAAGTTAACAAATTTGAAATTATTGATATTAAAAAGAAAGGTAAAGGTCTTTTGGTTAAGTTTAGAAGTGATGTTCAGGCAGGAACTTATATTAGAAAGTTAATTTCAGATTTAGGAGAGGTAATTGGGGGGGCGCATATGGTTAGCCTAAGGAGGATTAGGGCAGGTATTTTTAAGGAAGATGATAGTTTTAGTTTAGAAGATATTTATGATGCTTTTCAGGCATATAAAGATGGTAATGAAGGAAAATTAAGAAAGATGTTGATTCCAGGAGGGATTGTTAGGCAGATTATAACAAGTGTTCAAGTTAAAGAAACTATTGTTTCTGGTTTGTTAAATGGGAAGGTTTTGAATATGGAAGATATTGATGATAAGATTCCTAATTCGGATTTGATTAGTGTCTTTTGTGGAGAAAGGTTTATTGGAGTGTATATAAGGTCTGATAAAGGTTTTAAACCTGAGTTTGTTAAGAACTGAATAAGGAAAATGAGAGAATTTATTTATTTTTCAAGTAAAGCAAGAACTTCTGGGAACTGGCCAGATAATAATTTGATGAAGGCTGGTAGAATGGATATTGTTTGCAATGTTATAATCCATGCTTTATTTCTGAGTAATTCGATTCGGGAAGATGTTAAACTGCATTTGATTTTTAATGGTATGCCAAATCCTCCGATGCATTTGGAGTTTGTTAGTTCTGCAAAAGATATGCCAATAAGTAAGAAGGACATTGGTGGCCTGTTGAAACGGATGTTGTATAAGTGTAAGGAAGGCAAGAAGACTGAAGTTTTTCCAGGATGTTTCATTGAAAAGAAGAGTTTTCGTAAGTTGTTGGATGAATTAGAGCTTGAGGGTAAGAAGATTTATATTTTAGATAGTAAAGCTAAGAGTTTAAGGGATGTTGATAATTTGAAAAATTGTGTGTTTATTATTGGAGATCATGAAGGTTTACCTAAGAAAGAGGTTAAAAAGTATAAAAATAGGATTTCAATTGGAAATAAGACTTATTTTGCTTCTCAGACTTTTGTTATTGTGAATAATGAGTTGGATATGAGGAATTTATAAATAAGTTTAAATAATTAGTTTTTTTATTCTTATTATGAAAACAGTTAAAGTAATATTATCAGGAATAGTGCAAGGGGTATTTTTTAGGAAATTGATAAAAGAGAAGGCAGATGGACTTGAAATCAAAGGTTTTGTTAGGAATTTAGATGATGGCAATGTTGAGATTGTTGCCGAGGGGGAGGATGGCAAGGTTAATGAACTGTTAAAAATATGCGAAGAAGGTCCTGCTCATGCGGATATTAAAAATGTTGAGGTTAAAGATATGAAGCATCAGGGTTTTGATAGCTTTAAGATTTTGAGTTTGTAAATTATAAAATGGGAAGAAAAGATCAAATAATTGGAGAAAGAAAGAGGAAGCTAGATGAATTGAGGAAAATTGTAAATCCTTATCCTCATAAGTTTGCTGTTAAAGATTACTCTGATGAGATTAAAGAAAAGTTTAAAGGGTTGGAAGAAAATGGTAGTGGGGGGAAGGTTGTTGTTGCTGGGAGAGTTATGACCGTTAGAAATTTAGGAAGATTAATATTTGCTACAATTCAAGATGGGAAAGGCAGATTGCAATTGATATTGCAGAAAGGAAAGACAACTAATGATGATTTTAGTTTATTCAAGAAATATGTTGATATGGGAGATTTTATTGGTGTAAATGGTAATGTTATGAAAACAAACACTGGAGAAGTTTCAGTTTTAGTTAAAAAGTTAGAGATTTTATCGAAAAGTTTGTTGCCTTTGCCTGAGAAGTGGCATGGATTAAAAGATGAAGAAGAAAGGTATAGAAAAAGATATTTAGATTTAATTATGAATCCAGAAGTTAAGCAGGTTTTTGATAAGAGGACAGATATTTTAAATGCAATTAGAGAATTTATGCAGAAAAAAGAAATTGTTGAGGTAGAAACTCCTTTTTTACAAACTATTTACGGTGGGGCAAATGCCAGACCTTTTAAAACTCATTTAAATGCCTTGAATGTTGATTTGTTTTTAGCTATTTCACCAGAGTTATTTTTGAAGAGACTGATTGTTGGAGGTTATGACAAAGTTTATACGATAAGCAGGAATTTCAGGAACGAGGGGATTGATAGATGGCATAATCCAGAATTTACAATGTTAGAGGCCTATTGTAGTTATTATGATTATAATGATATGATGGATTTATTTGAAAATTTGTATGAATATGTTGCTAAGAAAGTTAATGGAAGTACTAAAGTAGAATTTAGAGGAAAGATTGTTGATTTTAAGAGGCCTTGGAAGAAAATGACTATGTTGCAAGCTATAAAGAAATGGGCTAAAATTGATATTGATAAGATGTCTGATAAAGGAATTAGTAGTTTTGTTAAGAAGAATAAGATAGATAGTAAGGAAGATAATTGGGGTTGGAATGTACAAGCTATCTTTGAGCATTTTTGTGAAGAGAAAATTGAACAACCTACATTTATTATTGATCATCCTTTAGAAACAACTCCTCTATGCAAGACTCATAGAAATGAAAAGTTATGTCATTTAATTGAAAGGTTTGAGCCATTTTGTATGGGGGCAGAGTTAGGGAATGCATATAGTGAGTTAAATGATCCTGAATTGCAGAGAGAATTATTGGAAGCGCAACAAAAGGCTTTGAAGAAAGGAGATGTTGAGGCTAATCCCTTAGATGAAGATTTTATTAATGCTATTGAGATTGGAATGCCTCCTACGGGAGGAATAGGATTAGGGGTTGATAGGATGGTTATGTTATTAACTGGCCAGTCTTCGATTAAAGATGTAATTTTATTTCCTTTTATGAGGCCTGAGGGGAAAAAGAAGTGAAGAAGGGAAAATGACCTTGCCTTTAAGTCGAAATGAAGCCCTGCAATTAGTTAAGAAGTATAATTCTGATGAGAGAGATTTAATTCACTACCTTGAGAGTGAAGCTGTATGTAAGGCTGTTGCTGAGCGAGCTGGCTTGGATGGAGAGTATTTTGGTATGTTAGGTCTATTGCATGATATTGATTGGGGGATTACAAAAGATGATGATGTTACTCATTTGACTAAAGCTCCAGAGATTTTGAGAGGGGCTGGTTTTGATGAAGAGTTTATTGAACTGTTGGTAAGTCATGGATATGGTTTTGATTGTGCGGGTTTGTTGGATAAAAAGAGAACTAAGAAAGGAGAGTTTATTTTGGCAGCTGGAGAGACTATAACTGGAATAATTCATGCTTATGCATTAATGAGAGATAAAAGAATTAGTGATATGAAAGTTAAAGGTTTGAAGAAAAAGTTTAAAGATAAAAAATTTGCAGCTGGTTGTCATAGGGAGATAATTAGGGAGATAGAGAATGTTATGGAGTTGGATGAATTTTTCGAAGTTGCAATCGAAGCAATTAAAAAGATTAAAAACGATGTAGGATTGGAATAAAAAAGAGAAAAGATGGTGAATGTGATTATTAAAAATAATATTAGAAAAGTTGTTAAAGAGTTAGATGAAGAAAATGTTATTAATAATGTGGCTGGAGATGTTGAGAAAGCTTTAGATGAAAAAATTAAGGAGGATTTGAAATCTGCTATAGGTCGTGCTAAGAGTAATCAAAGGAGGACTTTGTTTGCTCGAGATTTATAAAAGATGATGATAAAAAGTTCTGAGTTAGAAGAGATAGAATCGGGAGAGATGGAATTGAGAAATATAGAATCAGGTTTATCCGATGCTCTTGCAGTTGTCATGTCAGATATTGATGAAAGGGTTAGAACCAGGAGATCTCTTGATAGGAAAGGAATTAGGATTAAGAGGGCAATTGGTGATGATTATGATAATTATAGGAGACAGGCTGAGCTAGGAAGGAGTAATAGTATTCCTCTTAAGAAACCAGTAGGTTATCGTCATCGTTCTGATGGAGTGGGAAGTGTTATTTGGGTTGAATTAAAAGATTATTTTGTAATGAGATATGGTTATAGGGAAAGAAGGGGCGATAATGGTAAGTAAAACAGAATGGATGATATTAATATTTAATATAATTTACTTAATCTTATTTGGGATTCATTTTATTAATAGAGGAAATTTTGAATTTATCTGGTATATTTTTATAATGATTATTTTAATAGTTCTTTTCGTCCTATTACATAAAAAGTATAGATTTAGTACGTGGACTTTAATAGGTTTAAGTTTGTGGGGGATTGGGCATATGTTTGGAGGGTCTACCATATTGGGAGAACCAAGAATTTATACAAGGGTTTTAATTAATCTGTTTACAACTGGAGATGCAACTGTATTCAGCTATGATCAATTACTGCATTTCTATTTTTATATAGTAATGACAAGTGTTATCTATCAAATTTCTAAGAAGTATTTCAAGCCTAATGCAAATTGGTTAATTGTTTCTACAATGATTGTATTTGCTAGTATTGGTGTTGGTGCATTTAATGAAATTGTTGAGTTTATGCCTGTTTTGTTTTTGGAGGAGACAGGAGTTGGAGGTTATTTTAATGTTGCCTGGGATATTGTGTTTAATGCCTTGGGTGCTTTAGTTGCAATTATTTATATTAGTTTTAAGAGGCGGAATAATGAAAAATATTAACAATTGGAAAAAAGAACTTGCAAGAGATTTTTTAGCTTTAGGTAGTTGGGTGTTTTTTGTTTTGACTTTTGTAAGGATTATTATCTTGCCTGAGAGATGGCCTTATATTAATCATCTTATTGTTGCAGGAATTTTTATTTTATTAATTGATTTGTTTTTAAGAGGAAAGACTGACACATACGTTTCAAAAGCTCTTGCAATTGGATACTTTACAATCCTGATTTATGAAAATAATTTATTTACTGGTTTTGTTGGGTTGGCTTTGTTAGGAATGTTATGGAGTTCATATTATGTTGGAAATGATTGGAAGAAAACTGGTTGGGGGATTGTGATAGGGGTTGTTGGTGTCGGTTTGGGTTTTTTAGTTAATAGTTGGATTGGATAGTTTAATTTGGAGAAAAAATGCCAAAAAATAAAGCGAAAGGTTCTAAAGTTGAAAGAGAATTGTATCAGATATTTGTAGATAATAATTATAGGGCTGTGAGGGTTGCAGGTAGTGGCATGATGGAAAATGCAGATTGTGATATTATTGCTGGAAAGAAGGGCAAAGGGAAGTATGCAATTGAAGTTAAGGCTTCGAAGAAGCCTGTTAAATATATAACCAAAGATCAGATTGGAAGGTTTATGGTATTCTCTGATATTTTTGGTTTAAAGCCTGTTCTTGCTATTAGATTTAATCAAGTTGGATGGTTTTTCCTGCATCCAAAACATCTTGCAGATTCTGGTAAAAATTTTGTGGTTAATTTGGAAAGGTGTCGGAAAAAAGGTAAAAGGTTTGCACAGTTCTTTGGGTAATCCAGGAAACCTAGGTTTCCTAGATGCAACCTTCCTATTAGATTAACATAATCCTTAAAAACTTTTTTTCTAAGTATAATTATGAAAAAAAGGTTGTTTGTATTAGTTATTATTTTGTTTTTTAGTATAGTTAGTATAAACTTTGTTTTTGCAGCTGGGGGAGATGAGGCTATTAATTTTATTTATCCTTCTAATGTTGTAGTTGGAGAGGAATTTAATGTGAGTCTTGTTTTATTTAATTTTTCTGAAGATGTTTATGATGTTAAGGTTGATATTAAGAATGAGAGTAATTATATTGTTGCAAGATTTTGGGATGATAGTTGGAAAGAAAATAGTTGGATAAAAAATCCTAGTCCCATAGATACTTCTCAAAAAAATAATGAGACCTTTAGATTAAATATAACTGAAAATTATGAGGGAATTAATAATATTACTGTGAAGATTAAACGTTCTTCTGTAACTAGTAGTGATTTTGAATTCACTTACCTGATAAACATTAGCTTAGGTAGTTCTAGGGAAGAGGAGAGTAATGACTCTAGTCCTAATGATTCTTCTAATTCTTCTGCCTCAATTTCTTATGAAATAGATTGGGATAAAGAAGATATTGTTAATGGGAAAGAATTTAAAATTAAAGTTAAATTTTTTAATTTAGAAGATAGAAATTATGATGTTAAATTATGGATTGAGAATGATAGTAATGATATAATGAGTGAGAGATATGATAAGGAGAATAGTGAATGGAGCTCGGGAATTTATTATATTAAGAATTTATCAAAAGGTCCTGGAAATAAAACTTATAGGATTAAAATAAGGATAGATGAAAATTATCAAAAATTTTCGGGAAAGGCGGATTTGTTTTTTAGGATAAGAGATATGAAAAAAATTGAAGGGGAGATTGTAGTTTTAGAAAAAGAAAAGATTATTGAGAACAATACTGCATCTAATAATGAATCTGAAGAGATTAGTGTTACTGGAAATGTTATAAGGTTGGGAAAAATAGAGGTTGTGGAATCAGAAAGTATAAAAACTAAAAATTATATTGTCTATGAATCTAAGACAAAGAAGATAAAGGAGTATTCAGTTTATGGTTTTGCACTTTTATGTGTTGTCTTATGTGTTTTGGTGATATGGGGGAAAATGGAATAAAATGGCAATAATAAGAACTTTATTTATTTTTGAAATATTGGGAAAACCAGCAGAGCATATTAAGAAAAGTTTGGAAGAACTTGTGGGAAAAATTGATGCGCAAGATGGGATTGAGGTAGTTAGAAAAAAAATACATGAACCTAAAAAAGCTGAAAGCAAGGATAAAGATGGCAAGATAATTGTTAGTCCAGATTTATATAGCACATTTGCAGAGGTTGAAATTGTTACTGAGAATATTCAATTGATACTTACCATAGTTTTGAATATGTTGCCTGCTCATGTTGAGATAATAGAACCTAGTGAGTATACTTTTAAGAACTTTGAATTAAGTTCTTTGTTATCAGATCTAACTGTAAAGATTCATAGATATGATGAAATGGCTAAAATCATGATGATTGATAGGAAAAATCTTTTGAGAAAGTTGGAAGATCATGGAATTAGTGTTGGGGTTAAAGGTGATAGTGAAGTTAAAGATAATATAAAAGAAGAGGAGAAGAAAGAAACTCAGAAGGATAAATAATCAAACCTTATCCAATTTCCCTTCAACTTCTTTGCCTGGTTTGGGTTTACCTTCCATTCTTTCCTTGTATTGTTCACCTTTTTCTTTTAAAAGATCTTCAGGAGATTTTATTTTTTTCCTTTTTCTAACTTGCCAGATTACATAAATTACTATTAAAATAAGAACTACAAATAAACCTATCCCTACGTATGTTGATGCGGAAGAGGCTTCTTCATCACTGCATTCTCCTATACAGCAAGCTCCCTCTAGGCTTGCGACAGTGTCTCCTGTGCAGAATTGGTTTTCATCACAAAGCTCTCCAAGTTGAGAACAGCTTAAAGCTCCTCCTCCAGCCCCCCCAGGAAACCCAGCTCCCCCTCCTCCTGCTATTCCGGGTGATGGCTCAACTACATCATCAATCTGAACTTCTGTTTCATTTTTAGTTATATCGAATGAAATTGGAAGATAAAATTTATTACTGGTTGTTTCTGCTGTTAATTTTCCCGATAATTTATCTTCAGTAAGTTCTGGGATTATAATTGTAAGGTTGACTAAAGCAAGTTGATTTGGTTCTAGAAGGGGTATTGTCTCTGGTTGAATTATTGTTTGTAAATCGCTGGAAAGTTTTATATTTTCTAGGGTTTTTTTTCCTGAATTTTTTAAAACAATATTAAAATGATAATCTTTTGTTGTTAAAGTTCCTTCTAGTTTGTAAGGAATAAATTCTAAGCTTCTTTCAACAGGCTTGATTTTTTTTATCAGAAAAACTGGAATTTGATAGTTGTTTATTGTTATTTTTGATTGTTGGGGTGGTAAATCTGGAAGTTTAAAGGAAATTGTTTCTTCTTTTTGTTCTATTAGGGATAGTTGTTTGGATTCTCCTGTAAGTTCAAATGTTGCAGTTAGTTCTTGATTTCCAATCAAACTTTTAACTTTAATTGAAAAATCTTTGTTTGGGACAACAAAACCAGGATTGATTGAAAGATCTGAAGTGTTTTTTAATTCTAATTTTATGCTTTTGTCTATTGGGTCTGATTTAGCGATTCCACGTTCTAAATATAAAGTGTCTTGTATTCTAAGAGTGAAGTTTCCAGGTTGATTTGGAAGAAGGGTATAGAAATAATAAATATTGTTTTGTTTTGTTAAACCTTTTATAACTGGTTCTGGATGAGCTTTTCCTGGTTTGTAGATAAAAATGTTATTTGAGGTTAAGGATAAAAAATTTCCAGTTATTTCAGCTTGAAGGAGTTCTTGAGGTTGATAGCTATCTTTTGAGATAGTTATTTCTACTGCAGAGATTATTGGAATTAATGATAACAATGTTATCATCATAAATAACGTAGATAATTGTACACTCTTTTTCATGTAAGAATTAATAATTTAAATGTTTTAAAGTTATCTAAGAAGATAAAATAGATGGTTCATCGTTTGATTCAGTATCTGGAATATTTCCAGAATAAAGATGATTGAATAAATAGTGTGCAACTCCTTTGACTGCCTTTTCTTCTAGAAGAGAAATTCCTCTTAAGGCTGGTGCTCTATTGAATACTGAAGGGGGTATTTCATTAGCATATTCTAACATCTTACAAATAACTCCTGCAAAACTTGGTGTTGAATCTGCTGGCCTATCAGGATGATAATTAATTGAATAATCACTGTTTAAATTTCTGGTAACAATTAATCTATGATCTTTATTTTCATAATCCATATTATTAGAATAAAAAATAATTATTTAAAGTTTTATATTATTGAGAACTATTTGCCCATATCTCTCAATTTCTTCATAGTTTCTTCAAAATCTCTGTCTTTAGGGTGACTTGCTGGAGCTGGTCTTCTTCCTGGCATAGGCCTTCTTGGAGGTCTAAATTGACCGGGCATCTGAAGTAAAGGTCCTGGGGCTCCTGGTCTTCCTGGGCCTCCAGATTCTTTTTTAGCCTTATAACCAGATTTTCTTTTGAAAATCCAGACTTTCAACTGATTTCTAAAAATAATTGCTAAGATGACTAAAATAATAAGGATTATTAGTGAAATGATTAGTAAAAGACTACTGGATTTTGCAGGTTTGGTAGCACAACAAACATCTCCAAAACTGCAAGAATTTGAATAACCTGCTTTTTCTTCCTGGCTGTCAGAACATGAAGGTCTACAGAAAAATCCTGCATTCTCACATTCATTCGTAGTTGAGATTGCTGTACAATCCCCAGTACAACAACTAGGAGTATCAGAAGCAATAACTAAACCAACACTACATTCTTGATTTAGATCACAAATAGTTCCTTGTTTTTCAGAACAAGTTGGTTCTTGCACTTGAACTGAACAGCATACTTCTGCTGAACTTGGACAATAAAAATTATCTAGTTTATTAGTTAAATCACAATTTCCAATTGAAACACAATAATTATTGAAATCTTCACAGTAAGAAACTCCAGTGCCTGTTGATATTGCTGGATTTTTAGGCCATGCTGCATGCAAGATGAAAGCAGTGTCTGACTGCCAGCATCCATCATCTTTTTGAATGCTTAATAAATATCTTTTAGATCTCTCAACTTCATTTGAATTTATATTTTGCAATGCTAAAAGAGCTAAAGCAGTGTCATAGAATTTTGTATTCTTGTTTTTATGCCAATAACTATTTGTATTTTGCAAACTGATAAGTTCAGAATAATAATCATCTTGAGCTGTTAATATGTATAAAAATGCAGAAGGTAGAAGGTTTATGTTGTCAGCTTCATCGGCCATTGAAGTTAAATAAGGAATTAGTGGGTCAACAGATTCTCCTGCCTTCGCTAAAGCAATTGCAGCCCATAACGTTCCTTCGTAATCGCAGACATTTGAAGTTGATAAGCAATATGAATCAACACGTTCTGTAACTGAGTCAAATTCTGAAGCTGATTGAGTCTCACTTGAAATATGGAAAATATTGCTTCCCGTACTACTTCCTGGTTTTTGATAGATTAAGGCTGTTATGAAATCTTTATTACAACTTATTGTATAATTCTGCTCAGTATTGGTAATTTCAAACCAATAATCATTGTAAGCTTTTTTAAGTCCCGAACCTGCTGAAAGTGATCCTGAGATTTTTTTGTTTTCTTCTATTGTAATTGTTTGGCCATTAATTGTACAATCTGTTCTGTTGTTTGAATCGATTTCAAGATACCAAGTTAATCCTGTTCCAGAGATTTTTTTATCTAATAAATAACTTACTTGATCATCAACATTTTCTTCTATTTGTTTTAAAGCTAAGGTTGCTAAGGCTGTTGATTTTATGTTACAAGTTCCTGTATCTGTTTCTCCCCAGCAATTATTTTTTTTAAGTCCATTTAATGTGGATTTACAGTCAGATTGTAGGCTAGAACTATAGGATGCTGCAAGCAAGTTAAATGAGGCTTGTTTTGTACTTTTTGTTCCTGCGCAATTGTCAGCTAACTTATCTTCCAAACAAGCATAAGCTTTGTCTACTTCTGTTAAAGCAGGTTCATGTTGTTCTGCTATAATGAATGGAGTTATTGTTAGTATAAATAAAATTACAAATACATAAACACCTTTTTTTAGTTTCATATAAGAATCATGTTGAAGGGGTATTTAAATTTTAGGTTTGGTTGTTACTTAACTATCAGTTTCTCTTCTTCTCCTATGATCATAAAGAAATCTTGTCCCCATTGTATCAAAATATTCTTGAGCATATTTTCGGATTTCTGGTCTAAGTTCTTCTCTCTCATCATTATTATCATAAAACTGATCTAATAAATCATTTAGTTTCTTTCTTAATTGTACTATTCTACTGGCCATTTTATTATTTATTCTGAAAATACCTCTTAACTGCATAGCTAACAGGGTTTTTAGTTTGCATTGCTAACTTATCTGGTTTGTCAACACCAAGATCTTTGTAAATGGGGTTGTTGAAATTTGGAGGCATTCTTGGAGGGTGCCTTCTATACCAATTTAACTGACTTATAATATATCCTTTTTTGATGGGCTGATAGTTAAGTTCATTCCACTCAAAAATTCTTTTTTCAATATCATTATCTGAAACTCCTAAAGATTTGAAAAAACTTATTAGGATGAATAAAGCTCTCTTTCTTCCATCTTGCTTTACTCCTGCTAGTAAGAGTTTTATTTGAGGGGGGAAAATTTCAGAGGAAGGATTTGGTATTTCTATTTGTTTAAATTCTCCTTTTGGTTTGTTTGTTAAAGATGGAGAGGTTTTGGATATAGATTCCTTTTTTTCTTGAATCATAGTTTCTTCACTTTGTTTTTGTTCATACCAATCTAAAGCTTGGAGTAGTAAATCTCTAGCTTCTTCTGGTTTGGGGGTTGGATAAAAGTCCTTAGTATCTGATTTAAAGGGTTTTGCATCTGTTATTTGGAAATCTTCTATTTTGTCTTTATCTATTACTATTGAAGAGAGAGCTGTTTTTTCATGGAGAGAATAAGGCATACGAAAGAGATGTCTGGGAGCTACTAAAATAAGATCTGCATCAATTAGAATTTCTGTTTTTTCTCTTGATTCAGTAAACATTTCTGGATTTTTATCAGATGAGAAATTGCAATACTCACAAAAAAGAAGTTCTGCTTTTGATATTTGTAATAAGGGCTTTCTACAATTTTCATTTGGACATTTTGGAACTCTATTGTTTCCTACGCGAATTACTTCTCCGATATCTTTACAATCCATACATGTCCATGTTATTTGGAATTTTTTTATTGCTTGTCTGTTGCAAGAAATACATTCATCCACTACAAGCTCTTGTTCTTGTTTGCCTGTTCTTTTAGCTAGTTCTTTCAAACTTTGTTCTTGGAAAATTTTTTCTGCAAGTTTTGGTTTTATTAAACTTGCTAAATACTCGCAAATTATTCTTGGCCATTCTGGGAACATATCTTTAGTAAACTGGTCATAGATTTTTTCTGGAAATGCCTTCCAAGGAATAATAAGATGAAATCCTTTGCTTCCAGAGAATTTGACTCCAAAGTTTTCAATTCCGTGAAATCTTAGAGCACCAACAAGAAGCTTTGTATAAATTTTACTGTATTCTAAGTATGGAGAATCAATATCAAGAAGAAGGTCCCAACCAATTCTTAATTCATTTGACTGCTGTCTTGAAAGATCTAAAGTTAATTCTAATGGATCTTCCCAGATTTCTTCTGAACTATGGAAAGATGTTGCTCCCCTTCTAACTTGTTCAAGAATATCATTTTCATATTGGAAAACATCTGGTCTTTTCCCAAAACCTTCGTAATATCTTGGGATACATTCTCTGTTTTGAGAGAATTGATAGATAATTTTTCTTATATCTGGTTGGGAGTAATAAATTAAAGTTAACTCCCTTATTCTCTGCTCTTTAAAGCTTCTTTCTTCTTTTTCTGGCTGTTGATTTGGCTGATTCATGAATTTATTTACTTCCTTAATATTAATTATTTTGATAATTTAGATTAGTGATCCATAGTTATATTATGAGAGATAGATTTATGTTTATTATCTTAGTTATTGAGTTAATTACTAATTTTAAATACTAATAGGTATTTCATCATATAAAACTAATTTGGGTCTTTGACTATAATAATATTTAAAAGTGGGTTGGGGTTTTTATTTGGATGTTGTTGAAGTTAGAGAATCCAAAGATATTTTCAGAGATTATAGGGATAATAAGTGATTTAGTTTTAGAAGTTAGATTGAAGGTTGATAAAGATGGTTTGAGTATTACTGCGATTGACCCTGCAAATGTGGCCATGATTTTATTTAAATTGCCAGCTAATGCTTTTTCTGAACTAGAGGTTGATAAAGAAGAAGTTCTAGGAATTAGTTTGGAAAGTTTAAAGGCTGTCTTGCGTAGAGTTAAAGTTGGAAGTATTCTTACTATGAGTAATGAAGAGAATAATTTGAAACTTTCTATTCAAGATAAGGTTAAGAGAGAGTTTAACTTGGCTTTGATTGATGTCGAGGGTGAGGAAAAGCCAATCCCTAATTTGGATTTTACAAGCAAGATAGAAATGGCTGGACTAGACTTTTCTGAAGCAATTGAAGATTGTGTTGTTGTTGCAGATAGCTGCAGTTTTGTTTCAGAAGCTGATAGCTTTGTTATACAAGCTAAAGGAAATTTGAATTCATTTAATGCAAAGTTTACAGATGAAGTAAATATCAAAGCAGAAAGTGCCAATTCAAAATATTCCTTAGAATATTTGCAGAAAATGGTTAAGGGGACAAAGATTACCGATAAAGTTATCATTAATTTTTCAAATGATTATCCCTTGAAACTTGAGTTTAATACTCCTTTGATTGAACTTAATTTTATTTTAGCTCCTAGAGTTGAGAACGAGGATTAGTTGGGGATTTTAGGTTTGATTTGTTTTCTTTGCGAAAGCTTTTTAAAGGAAAAATAATTGTTAGTTTAAAGAGGATGTAAAATGGTTAAGCATAGAAATGTATTTTTAGTTTATATTTTTGGTATAATAACTCTTGGGATTTATTTTATATATTGGATGGTTTCTACAAAGAATGAATTGAATTCTTTGGGTGGAGAGATTCCGACAGCATGGTTGTTGATTATACCAATTGCAAACTTGTATTGGATTTACAAATATTGTGAGGCATTTGCTGAGAAAGTTAAGAAAGATAATAATACATTATTGTGGTTTGTGCTTTATATTTTAATTGGAATAATAATACCTGCAATTGTTCAAGTAGAACTTAATAAGTTGGCTTAATATACTTTATAATTTTTTTATTGATTAGTTCTAGAAGAAAATAGTTTTAGATTTCTTGCGAAAGCTTTATAAGTAAAGTAATACTAAATAATATAAAATATACTAAGTAATATATAGTAATACTTTTAAACTTAGAAAATCTCTTAACTTTAAGTTATATGAGATTTTCTAGCATCACAACACCAAAAGGTTTTGTGATAGTGAGAAAGTTTTATTATCTGGGAAAAGAGTAAATGAAAGAGAGAATTTCTGCAACAATTGAAAAGAAAAATAAGAAATTTATTGATTCTTTATTAAAAAATAGTAATTATAGAAATAAATCACATGTTATTGATAAAGCTCTTGAATTATTAGAAAAGGAGGAGAAAAATGTCAAGAAGAAACGTAAATAACAAAGCGCAAATAACAATCTTCATAATATTAGGATTAATTATAGTTGTAGGTTTCTTTATTGTTTTTCTTTTAATGAAACCTCCAGAGGTTAAAGTTGTTGATGAAAAAAATCCTCAAGCGTTTATAGAAAGCTGTACAAGAGAAGGTGTTGAGGAAGCAATTGAATTGTTAAGTAAGAGAGGAGGAGATGTAAGTCCAAAGGGTTTTGTTGCTTATGAAGGAGAGGAGATAACTTATTTATGTTATAATGCTAATTTTTATGATCCTTGTATAAACCAAAGGCCACTATTAGTAGAACATATTGAAGAGGAAATTACAAAACACATAACTCCAATAGTTGCAGGTTGTTTTAATGATTTAGAAACTAAATTAGGAAACAGATATGATGTTGAAGTTTTTGGTCTTGCTGTTAGGACCAGATTACAATCTAAAAATGTTGTTGTTGAGATTGATAAAGAGTTTAAAATGGCAAGGAAAGGAGAGTCAAGAGACTTTACTGAGTTTAGGATGCATATGGCAAGTCCAATTTATGATTTAGCTAAGATTGCTATGGAAATTGTGAATCAGGAGATTAGTTTTTGCAATTTTGATGAGCTTGGATTTATGATCTTAAATCCCAAATACGATATAATTAAATTTACAACAGGTGAGGCTGATGTTATATATGTTTTAACAGATTTACAAACAGACCAAAAGTTTACTTTTGCTGTTAGAAGCTGTAAATTGCCTGAGGGGTATTAAATGGAAAAAGAAATGATAAAAAGAGAGATGGTTTTGAGTAAAGAAGCTTGGATGAGTTATTTCCAGATATCCTTATTGATAGTTGGAATGTTTGCGTTTAGTTATGTTGCTGGAGAGGTGTTTGGTGATACTGATAATCTATTACAGGATGAGATTTCTGATAGTAGCTTCAGCTTACTTGGAAGACTAGATAATTTTGGAGATATATTTGAAGTTAAGGGGGTTGGTTTGGTTAGTGCCCAAGTTGGGGGTGGTTGTTGCGAGGAAACTAAGGATGGACAAACATGCCAGGAAGTTCCTCAAGACCAATGTGATTCGGGTTTTATACCTACTAGCTGTGAGTCTACTGGTTCTTGTCAGTTGGGATGTTGTATAAGTCCAACAAAAGGATTATGTAGTGAGGGGACACCAAAAATAGTTTGTGAGAATGGTGGAGGAGAGTTCAAAAATGATGAAGCTTGTAATATTCAAGAATGTAGGAAAGGTTGTTGTGTTGTTGGCAGTGAATCGTTTTTTACCACAGAAGCTAATTGCCAATGGGAAGGAAATACTCAGAACAGAGATCTTCCAACTGATTGGAGACCAGATATAACTTCAGATTATCAGTGTCGTTTTTTAACTGAGAAAAATAAAGAAGGAGCTTGTTTATATGAATCTGAAGGAGAAAAAAGATGTCTATTAACAAGTTTAGATGAATGTTTTTCCAGGACTGGAAGTGTGGCAAATTTTGTGAAAGACAAATTTTGCTCTGATCCTGAGTTAGATACAATTTGTAAAGCTAAAGATCATAAAACTTGTATTGCTGGAGAAGAAGATGTTTATTGGTTTGATTCTTGTGGAAATAAAGAAGATATTGCAGAAGATTGTGATTTTTATAGGGGGAGTTATTGTAAACTGGCTGGAGGAAAAGCAAGCTGTGAAGATATAAGATGCGATACTAATGGTGATGGATTGAAAGATAGGGCAAACGGAGAAAGTTGGTGCAGTTATGATGGTAAAATTGGAGAGGGGAAAGATACTGTTGGAAGCAGGCATGTAAAGCATATTTGTTATTTGGGGACTGAAAGAATTGCTGCATGTTCTGACTTTAGAAATGAAATTTGTGTTCAGGAAGATGTTGATTTAGATGGTAAGAAATTTTCTCAAGCTGCCTGCAGAGTTAATAGATGGAGAGAGTGTGTGGACTTTAATAATATAGAAAATGTTGAAAGTATGGTGAAAAAATGTGAAGCAAATGTGGATTGTAAAGTTAAACATATAGATATGACTAAAGGCAAGGGTGATTTTAAATTTAGTGTTTGTCTTCCCAATTATCCTCCTGGTTTGGATTTGCTTAGAGATGATTTGTATAATGAAGATGGAAGTTTGACTGATGCTTACAATCGAGCAACCCCTACAGATAATATTTGTGGAGGTGCTAGTCAGACATGTACTGAAGATTGGGTTTGGACACTTTTTGGTCCTATTTGTATAAGTAATTGTGATTGTCATTCTTCTTCATTTACAAAAGAGATGAATGATTTCTGTACAAGTTTAGGAGATTGTGGAGCTTATACAAATTATATTGGAGATACTACTGATACTGCTTATATGGTGAGTTCTGATGGGCATGTGAAACCTCCAAGAATAAGTGCTGCTGTTTTTGGACATTCAAAAAATGCTAATGCCTATACCGGCCCCCCTGCTCCCCCTGGAGACTTTGGGTTTTTTGCGACTTTAAATCCAGAGTTATTGCCTGCATCAATGCCTGATGGAAAAATTACTGAAGGAAATTTATCTGCTTTTCAAAGAGAGTTGTTAAGTTCTGCAGGAGCTTTTGGAAGTCCCCTTTTATTAAAGGTTTTAACTGAGGATAGCAATGCAAGTTCTGTTGCTGGAGCAGTTATTTCAACTGGAATTATGGGATTGGCAAGATTTACTGGGGCAACAAGTAGTGTAAAGGCAGGGATAGCTGCACAAATAGCTGGGACGAAGAAGGAAAAAGACTTTTCCAGCATGATAGGTGCGATGATAGCTGGTTTGATTGGGGGAATAATTGGTCAAATGATGGCAGGCACCATAGGCGCAATGATTGGAGGGCTTCTTGGATTTTTATTTTTCTTAGCTATTCCATTTACTATAGATATTAAGTTTACTTGTTCACTTTGGGATCCTCCTGATGGGGGAGCAAAATGTAATGAGTGTAATAAATTAGGAGTTCCTTGCACTGAATATAGATGTGAGAGTTTAGGACAGTTGTGTAGATTGATAAATAAAGGAAGTAAGAATGAATTATGTAAAGCAAAGCCTAGTAATGAAACCTTTCCAGTTATCAAACCTTTTGAAGCAGTTATCTCAGAGGGTTATGAATACTCTAATGTTAATCCAGACGGTTTTTCTGTTGTCAATAAAACAGATCAAGGTTGTTTAGAGCCTTATACTTCTGTTGATATTGGAATTAAAGTAGAGCCTTTTGCAAAATGTAGGGTTGGGACTGATCCTAGAGATAAATATGAAGAGATGTCAGAGATATTTGGTCCTAAGGGGAATTATGTTCTCCCAGCTCATTTAACAAGATTATTTTTTCCGAGTCCTGAAGCTTTTAAGAATGTCTATAATTTGACTGAAGAGCAAATTAGGGAAATGGGAGAAAATGATCTTTATGTTAAATGTAAAACTGGAAGTGGTAGAGTTAATCCCAACCCTTTTGAAATCAAAACATGTATAAGGCCTGGCCCTGATTTAACAGCTCCGTTAATTGGAATTACCACTCCAAAAACTGGAACTTATATCCAATATGGTATTGAAGAGCAAGAAGTTGTATTTTATGTTAATGAACCATCAGAGTGTAAGTGGAATTTAGAGGACCAAGAATTTGATGATATGGAAAATCAAATGGAATGCGAGACAAACCCTGTGAAGTATGAGTTATTTGGGCTACCTTGTAGTGCTACTTTAACTGGCCTGAATGAAAACGATAAATTTTATTTTAAATGTAGAGATTTGTCTGAAAATTCAAATACAATGTCAGAGAGTTTTGTATTTGAGTTGCAGAATTCTTTAACAGAATTAAAGATTGATGAAGTGATACCAAAAAGAGGGAGTATTATAACTAGTTCAGTTGAACCAGCTAGTGCTGTCTTAAAATTGAGTACTTCTGGAGGAGTTGATGGAAAAGCTATTTGTAACTGGACAGGAAATGGTTTTGAGGATTCTTTTAGATATAATGAAATTGATGGATCGCAGATTCATGAGTATAGTTTAACAAGATTGAGCAGAGGGAGATGGAATATTAATTTTATGTGTGCAGATAGGGCAGGGAATAATGCAGAAAGTTCAACCTTCTTTGATGTTAGGATTGATAGCTTTGGTCCTAGAATTGTAAGAATTTATTTTGAAAATGGATTAAAAGTTGTAACTTCGGAAAGTGCAGAATGCAAATATAGTTTTGATAGAAATTTTAATTTTGATGAGGCTACTGGAATGGGTAGTGATGGTTTGAATCATTTTGCTGGATGGGCAAGTAAAACTTATCATGTTCAGTGTAAAGATGATTTTGGAAATAAAGGCAGGAGAATAAGAATTAAGCCGAGTGTTTAAATAAATTTATAAAGATGATATGGTTAATAAAAAGATGAAAGGAAAAAGAGGGATGGGTAAGAAAGCTCAATTAACAATCTTCATAATTTTGGGATTGTTGATTTTAGTTGTTTTGATTTTATTATTTGCTCGAGGAGGGGATTTGGGAACAATATTTGTAGCTAAAACTCCTATGCAGCAGATAGAGGACTGTGCTAAGGTTCCTGTTAAGGAAGGGATTGATAAGTTAAGTTTGCAAGGAGGAAGTATTGATCCTGAGAATTATTATTTGTATGAAGGGAATAAAGTTGAATATGTTTGTTATACAGATGAGAATCTTAAAACTTGTGTGATGCAGAAACCCATTTTGACAAATAGTATTGGAGAAGGGTTGAAAAGTTATTCAGAGGGTAAAATTAGGGTGTGTTTGAATGGTGTTAAAAAGAGTTTGGAAAAAAAAGGTTATAGTGTTTCAATGAAGCCTGTTGAAGTTAGTATTGAATTAGTTCCTGATAATGTTTTGGTTAATATGGATTTAAGTTTAAGTATTTCTAAAGATGGAACTGAAAGTTATGATAATGTGAAAGTTGGAGTTAGGTCTAAGATTTATAATTTAGTTATAGTTGCAAGTTCTATAATGAGTTTAGAGGCAAGATTTGGAGATAGTGAGAGTTTAAATTATATGTTGATTTATCCTTCATTGAAAGTTGAGAAGAAAAAACAGGGGGATGGCAGTAAGATTTACATTATAACTGATAGGGATAGTAATGAGAGATTCTTATTTGCTGTAAAAAGTTTTGTAATTCCTCCTGGAATTATTGAGGTGAGAGAATGAATGAACTGATGAAAAAAATAGGAATTGTAACTGGGATTATTAGTTTAATCTCTTTTGTATTAATTTTAAGTTTTGTTGGCTTTGTTATTGCCCAATCCGATGGGCAGGAATTCCCAGCCTTCAATGTTTGTTGTGAGAAAACTTTAGGTGGAGCATGGTGTCAAAATGCTAAAGATGATCAATGTAATCCTGGTTTTAGAAAAACTCCGACAAGTTGTGATGCAACAAGTTTTTG
>Ga0310122_10000175_pt1 | contig 40869 bp, 42 predicted proteins | sample CB6_Bottom_1051__FD_203503 | JGI IMG/M metagenome (GOLD analysis project Ga0310122, IMG submission 203503) | Marine microbial communities from Western Arctic Ocean, Canada - CB6_Bottom_1051 | ecosystem: Environmental > Aquatic > Marine > Oceanic | place: Canada: Western Arctic Ocean | collected...
GCCCCTCGACCGGTGGCAATCAGGAGTTGCATCAGAAATAACAGTCCGAAGGTGACTGCAGCCCCAATGCCGATGGAAGTAGCGTATCGAGCAATCATGCGTTCTCCCCGGTGTCTATAAATCTACGAGATCATCCAGAGTCTATCATGAAGCGCATTTTCTCAGGGAATGGCTGCGGCAATCGTGACATCGTCGATACCCGCCGCTTTCGCGGCATCCATTACGTTAATTACGAATTCGTTGGCAGCCTCGCCGTCCGCCTGAATGACGACGCCGCCCTCCGGATTCTCCGTATGCAGGCGCTCGATCGCGGCTCTGACGCCTTCAGGGCCCACGCTGCGCTTGTCGACCCAGATCTCGTTCTGTGCGGTGACCGCGATGAAGATACTGCCCTTCTCCGGGATGAATGCTGTCACGGCGGTGGGTCGTGTAATCTGAACGCCGGGATCTTTAACGAAGACGGCCGTCACAATGAAGAAGATCAGCATGATAAACACCACGTCCAGCATCGGCGTGAGGTTGATCTCTACCTCTTCGTCCTGTTGCAGTTGTTCGATGACCGATTCTCTCATAGCTTAAGTCCTTTCCCCGTGTTCGCTTCGCTGGAGATTATTCCGGTGCCGACGCGATCGAGATATTGAAGACACTGGCTTGACGTGCTGCGTCCATGATCGTCACGAGTGTGTCGGCGCTGGATGCTTTAGCGACCTGAATGACGACTGGCCGGTCCGGATCTTCGGCGTGCATTCTCTCGATATTAGGTCGAACGGCTCGGGCATCAACGATACGATTATCGATCCAGATATCGTCGGTCGAGTCGATGATGACAAGAATCGCACCGTCCTCTTGAACGACCTGAGCTTCATTGTCGTCGGGACGATTGACCTCCAGGCCGGTCTCGCGAATAAACGTCGCGGTGACGATGAAGAAGATCAGCATGATGAACACCACGTCCAGCATCGGCGTGAGATTGATCTCGGCCTCGTCATCTTCGCTTTTTAAGTTGGCAATGTGCTTTCGCAAAACCTTATCCTCTGCACAGTCCCGCCAGGCGCGAGCGTACCTCGTTGTTCAAGGTATTCGCAAGCATCCTAGTGGTCCATGGTCAATTCGTCTTCCAGCGAGGCGGTATTCCGTTTAGCCGTGCGGGTCAGGATGGTAACCAGGAAGACGCCCGAGAGCGCCCCGACCATGCCGGCCATCGTCGGAACTGTTGCCCTGGAGACGCCGGCAGCCATCGATCGGGCATTACTCGTGCCCGAGATCGCCATGACTTCAAAGACCGAGATCATACCCGTTACCGTGCCCATCAGGCCCAACAATGGGCACAAGGCGACCAGGGTCTGGATCATTGGCAGATTGTAGTCGGCGGCGATCTTGACGCGTGAAATAATCCCGTCTCGGATCTGGTGGGCGTGCCAGGACTTTCGTTCCGGCCGACTCTCCCACTCAGCAAGGGCGTCCCGCATCAGAGATCTCAGTCCGGTGCGAAAATAGATCAACCGTTCCAGGATCAAGATCCACAGGATCAGAATGTTGACGCCGATGATGCGTAGTACAGGCCCACCCAATTCCAGGAAATCCCGAATGGCTTCGAAGGCATCTATCAGAAATTGCATTGGTTGTCTCCACAAGGATCGTCTCGACGGTTGCCCGCCGAGACTCAATGCCCTGTTCTTGCACTTATGCCGATTGAGTTTTCTCGGACTGATCCGCGACAATGCCCGCGGTCTGCTCCAGAAGAATCTGCGTGATGGTTTTGCTGCGTCCGCTTACGATTGTGTGCAGCAGGACCGTCGGGATAGCGACCGTCAGGCCGAGTACCGTCGTCACCAGCGCTTGTGAGATACCGCCGGCCATCGTCTTCGGATCGCCGGTACCGAACAATGTAATGGCCTGGAAGGTATTGATCATTCCCGTGACGGTGCCCAGAAGGCCCAATAGTGGCGCGACAACTGATATGACCTTGATAAACAAAATGCCGCGCTGCAGCGCGGGTGTTTCCTTCAGTATCGCCTCGCCGAGTTTCAACTCGAGCGTCTCCGTGTCCGCTTCGCGGTTGTTGTGGTAGACCTGCAATACGCGACCGAGGGCGTTGCCGTCGGACGGCGTGTTGCTCTCGAGCTGTGCTTTCACCTTGCGTCCGGCGATGGTCAGGCTGATGAGGCGCTCCGCCGACAGCAGAACGCCCAGAATACCTAAGGCGATAATAACGTAGCCGACGATACCGCCCTGGTTGATTCGTTCCGTGATATTAGGTGTTTCCACCAGCGCCGACAGAATCACGCCGCTGGTCGGGTCGAGACCGAAACGCACGACGCCACTTCCGGGCGCCGCTCTGACCAGATCGGACGTGCTGCCCGTGAAGCGCCCGCCTTCGGGCTGACGCTGTAGCTCGGATAAGGAGTTCGTCTCCGGGTTGTGGCTCAGATAGCGGCCGTCCGCAACGACATTGAATGTGCCGACGCGAATGACGTCCTCGAAGCTCTCCTGTCCATCCGTGGTAATGACTCGGTAGTCGGGGATCCGCTTGACCTTACCCTGCTCCGTGGCTTCCCGCTGTAATTCGAACCAAAGGCGCTCGATCTCCTCGATGGAGGCCAGCTGGCTGCTGGAGCCCATTTTTGCTGCGAGATCGGTTAGAAATGTCGCTCGGTCGGGGTATTCGACATTCGTGAACGAATTTTCGAATTGCGCTCTGGCATCGCCGGCTACCTGTTGCAGGACACCGAAGAGTTCGCGTAACGAACCCAGGCGCGCGTCCAACTGCTCGGTCACGTCGGCGATGAGCAGCTCGTTTTCCTCGAACGTGGTCTCGAGCTGATCGCTGCGCCGTTCCTGGGCGGCCTGCTCGTTACGACCGTCCTGCAGAAGCTGCTCCTGCTGGGCTTGATTCTGCTCGAATCTCTGTGTGCGTTCTTCTTCTGCCCGATTATCCGTAGCGCTGCCTTGTGCGACCAGGTCGAGCAGTTGATTGAGAGTCATCTCGTCGTCCTGGGCCGCTACGGGTCCAGAAACGATGAGTGTGGTCAGCACTGCTACCGGTAGTATGCGAAAGTATTTCATTATCCTTCCTCCGGCGCGGCGATCGGTAACAGCAGCAAGTCCGGACTGATCTGGTTACGCGCCAGTCTCAGTCCCTGCCGAATCGAGTTGCGGTATTCGTTGCCCAGCACTACCCACTGGCGGTTGCTCTGGTCCCAGACGCCCGAGTTCACGCCGTCCGGGGTCTGGTAGACCAACGAAACTCGCCCGACCTGCAGAAAATCGACTTCACGATTCGTGCCGCCGATCTCCAGTTCGCCTGTGTACGCGAAGATGGTACGGCCATAATCGTTCTCGATCTGCCAGGCTTCCATGACCACGCGAAACTTCTCGGCGGCCGTTACGTCCGCTCGGCCGAGCAAATCGCGGAGACCGACGACTCGCTCACGACGCTCCTCGGCGAGGAACGGAACGTCCAAAGCCACGAAGCGATCCAGGCCATCGATCATCCGTGTTAACAGCGGCAGAATCTGGCGCTCGATTTCTGTGACGCTGTCGATCGACGTAGCCAGGTTACTGAGTTCCTGCTCCTGATCGGCAATCTGTCGATCGAGGAGCGTGTTGTACACGATCAGCCCATCGACCTCTTTCATTACCGCTCGGTATTCTTCTACCGTATCTCTGGTTTCCTCAACGATGCCGTCAATGACATTTTGAGACGCCTGCGCCAGCTGAATGCGACGTTCCTCGGCAGCGACTATCTGATCGACTGCCTGGCCCGCGACAATTTCAGCGGTAAAGATCGCGCCGACTGTGCTAATTAGAAGCACTCCGTTACGTATCGCTCTCATGCCCACTCCTCAACTTAAATCTAAAACGATCAACTTAAACCAAAATTCCGGGTACCCGGATAACGTCTCCGAGTGTCTCGGCTGCCCGTTAAAGATCTTCTACAGGATCTTCTAAAACGCGCGAACACCGACTCCGATCCAAAGTCACATGGACCGCGTGGCGCCGACGCCGACCGAGGCTAATCTCGACATTGCCCCCAAAGGGCCCTCTTTTCCAGGTCAATCGGTCTCTCTATAATATTGCCCCACGTTCGGAACGTCTACGCACTCTTCGTGGGAGCGTCTCCCCATCGGGCACCAGGTGCCCGGGCGAGAGGATAGCGCGAAACGTTGGACGTGCGCTACAGCCGCGCAATGATAGACGAAAATTGGTCGCTCGACCCGCCCAGTGCACGCGGGTTGTCCGGCAGCGCTTCGCTCGGTCCCCAGACGCCGATTACTTCTCGGTATAATGACTTTATAAACATAGGGTTAGCGAAGGTACCTGATTTATTTTCTAGTATCCAGTTTAAGGCGTTGACAATAATGAGTGTTTTCTAGATCATGCGTGGTTCACAACGTAGCTGACTGAGATGACCCAAAACCACTACGCGCTGCTCCTTCCCGTACTGCTTAGCTACGGCAGGTGCGGGCGCGTGGGTTGACGACGATAAACGATGAAAACCCCGCACCCGAAAGGCTGCGGGGTTTTTTTTGAGCCGGGTTTGTGACGAAAATTTAATACTGAATTAAAGAATGACAGGAGTATTGACATGAAACTCTATGTGGAAGCCGATGTTCAACCCGAAGTGCTTAGCGGAGAAGTCATCGCTGTGCTCGGTTACGGTAGTCAGGGCCGTGCCCACGCGATGAATTTACGCGATTCCGGGTTCGAGGTCTTGATAGGCCTGAGACCGGGCGGCGCGACGACCGCCAAGGCTGAAAACGACGGCTTCGGCGTACTACCGCCCGACGAGGCTGTCGATAGCTCCGGTCTCGTTGCGTTCCTGGTTCCGGATATGGTTCAGGGCAAGCTCTACCAGAAGATCGAGCCGAAGCTTAAGAAGAACGCGACGGTATTGTTTGCGCATGGATTCAACATTCATTACGCTCTCGTCAAGCCGCGCGAGGATCTGGATGTCGTCTTGATCGCTCCAAAGGGGCCGGGCGACCTTGTTCGGCGACAGTACGAAGCGGGCCGAGGCGTTCCCTGCCTAGTTGCCGTCGCCCAGGATGCGACCGGCAAGGCGCATGCGCGCGCGCTGGCCTACGCGGACGGCATTGGCGGCACCCGCGGCGGCGTTCTCGATACCACCTTCGCAGAAGAGACGGAGACCGATCTATTCGGTGAGCAAGCGGTGTTGTGCGGTGGTCTCTCCGAACTCATCGTCCGGGGATTCGGGACGCTGGTCGAAGCCGGATATCAACCTGAGGTGGCCTACTTCGAGTGTATGCATGAGGTGAAGCTGATTGTGGATCTGCTCCACGAAGGCGGCCTGAAGAAGATGCACGAGTTCGTCAGTGAGACCGCGAAGTACGGCGACCTGACTCAGGGTCCGCGAGTCGTTGACGATCATACCGGCGAGCGTATGAAGGAAGTCTTGAAAGATATTCAGGACGGTACGTTTGCGAAGAACTGGGTTTCCGAGTACGACGCCGGTCTACCGGAATACAACCGGCTGCTCGAAGAGGATCTTCATAGCCAGATAGAGACAGTGGGCAAGGAGCTTAGAGGCCGTATGAGCTGGTTGCAGGAGTAATTCGACGGAGGCATAACCTCGAATTTTGAGGAGAGAAATCATGAACGCAGCGGATGACAAACGAGTCGTCATATTCGACACGACATTGAGAGACGGGGAGCAAGCTCCCGGATGCAGCATGACTCTCAATGAGAAACTCCGTGTCGCCGCCGCGCTCCGAGAACTCAAGGTGGACATTATCGAGGCGGGGTTTCCCGCGGCTTCCCCGGGCGACTTCGAATCCGTGCAGACGATCGCGCGAACGATCGAAGGGCCGACCGTCTGCGGGCTGGCGCGATGTAACCCGAAGGATATCAAGCGTGCCTGGGACGCGCTGAAGGATGCGCCCTCGCCGCGTATTCATGTGTTCGTCGCGACCAGCCAGATCCATCGGGAGCATAAGCTGCAGATGGCGAAGGAAGAGATTATCAGGGTGGCCGTCGACAGTGTCACGCTGGCTCGATCGATGTGCGAGGACGTCGAGTTCTCGCCCGAAGATGCGGCGCGAACCGAGCCGGAATACCTGGCCGAGGTCGTTCAGGCCGTGATTGAGGCGGGCGCGACGACCGTGAATATCCCGGATACCGTTGGCTATACGGTGCCGGGGGAATTTTTCGAGTTGTTCCGCTACTTAACGGAAAACGTTGCGGGGATCGAGCGGATCCGGCTGAGCGCCCACTGTCACGATGATCTGGGCCTGGCGGTCGCCAATAGTCTGGCGGCGGTACAGGCCGGTGCGCGACAGATCGAGTGCACGATCAACGGCATCGGTGAACGTGCGGGCAACTGTTCGCTGGAAGAAGTGGTAATGGCCTTGCGAACCCGGCAGGAGTATTTCGGGCTCGAGACCGGCATTCAGACCCAGCGTCTGTATCCGACAAGCCGTATTGTCGCCAGCGTAACAGGCATGCATACACAACGTAACAAAGCCATCGTTGGGGAGAATGCATTTGCTCACGAAGCGGGCATTCACCAACACGGTATGCTCCAGCATCATACGACCTATGAAATTATGCGCCCTGAGGATGTGGGTTTGTTGCGTTCGAATCTGGTGTTGGGGAAACACAGCGGGCGCCATGCTTTCAGAGAGCGAGTCGAGCAACTCGGCTTTCAGCTGGATGACGTTGAGCTGAATCGCTGTTTCGAGGAATTCAAGGAACTCGCCGACCGGAAGAAAGACATGTACGACCGGGATATCGAGGCGATCATCATGAACGTCGATGTCGGTAAAACCGGGCCTTGGACGATCGAAGAGCTGCACATCACGGCAGGCACGGGTAGTATCGCTGCGGCAGCGCTGCGTATCAGTCATACCGACGGTCGGGAGCTACGCCAGGCTGCCGACGGGGACGGCCCGGTTGCCGCCACGTTCCGCGCATTGGAGCAGGCGACCGACGTAGCTCTGGTCCTGAAGAACTTCGAAGTTCACGGTGTCACGGTCGGAGACGATGCCCAAGGTGAGGTTACGGTAACCGTCGAATATAATGAGCAGAGTTATCGTGGGCATGCCGTCAGTACCGACATAGTCGAGTCGGCGGCTTTCGCCTATCTCGAGGTGATTAACCGGGTGCTACGTCATCGTCAAGCGACGGCCCAGGCGGCGAAAAAGAACGTCGCGCTCGGTAATCCGTAATTACGAGGATTCAAGGAATGCCCCTAAAGACCAGCAAGTACATCTGGCATGACGGTGAATTGGTCCCGTGGGAAGACGCTACGGTGCACGTGCTGACCCACGCGTTGCACTACGGTTCGTCCGTGTTCGAAGGCATTCGTGTCTACAAGAGCCCGGCCGGACCCGTCGGCTTTCGTCTCACGGATCATATTCGACGCATGTTCAATTCGGCCAAGGTTTATTACATGGATATCCCGTATACGCCCGACGTGCTCGTGGCCGCCTGTAAGGATGTCGTATTGAAGAATGGTTTGGACGATGGCGCCTATATCCGCCCGCTTGCGTACCGAGGTTATGGCGAGATGGGTGTCGCAGGAGATCCCGACGCACCGGCGAATTGCTCTATCGCCGCGTGGGAGTGGGGCTCTTATCTGGGTGACGGCGGCCTTGAGAACGGCGTCGATGTCTGCATCTCGTCGTGGCAGCGGATGGCGCCAAACACCGTGCCGGCACTGGCGAAGGCCGGTGGTAACTATCTTTCCAGTATTCTCGTGACACTGGAGGCGCGCCGCCTGGGATTCGCGGAAGGGATCGCGCTTAACACGGCGGGCTATGTCAGCGAGGGTGCCGGCGAGAACTTATTTCTCGTCCAGGATGGTGTGCTCTATACGCCGCCGGTTTCGGCCTCGATCCTCGCGGGCCTGACCCGCAATACCGTTCTCGCGCTGGCCGGGACGATGGGACTGACGGTTCTCGAGCAGAACATCCCGCGCGAGATGCTCTACATCGCCGATGAGGTCTTTCTTACCGGCAGCGCGGCTGAGATTACGCCGGTGCGGTCCGTGGATAAGATCACGGTTGGCAGCGGCAGTCGCGGCCCGGTCACGGCTGGTCTGCAGGAAAAATTCTTCGGTCTGTTCGATGGTTCAACACCCGATCAGTGGGGTTGGCTGGAACCGATCGACGCAGGTGGCGACGGTCAAGCGGACCGGACGCTCGCCGTCTGAATGGAGAGACAAATGATGAGATCCTTGTTCGAGAAAGTGTGGGACCAGCATGTGGTCGTAGCGGAGACAGATGAGACGCCCGCGATACTGTATATCGATCTGCATCTCGTTCATGAGGTGACGTCGCCGCAGGCGTTCAATCTACTCCGCGAAGTTGGACTGCCGGTCAGACGGCCCGAGCAGACGCTTGCGACGATGGATCATTCCACGCCGACTACGCCCGTGAGTTCGCTTGCCGATCTCGCCGTAGTCAGCGATACGCCCGCGACTCGACAACTCGTGCAGATGGAGAAGAACTGCAACGACTTCGGTATCAAGCTGCGCGGCTTCTCGAGCCCCGAGCGCGGTATTGTGCATATCATCGGGCCGGAACTCGGGGCGACGCAACCCGGCAGGACGATCGTCTGTGGAGACTCTCACACGAGTACCCACGGTGCGTTTGGCGCGTTGGCGTTCGGTATTGGCACGACCGAGGTCGGCCATGTGCTGGCAACACAGTGCATGTTGCAGCGGCGGCCGAAGACCTTTGCGGTGAATCTGGAGGGCAGCCTGTCCGCCGGCGTCACGGCTAAAGACATCGTGTTGAGCGTCATCGGCAAGACCGGCGTCGACGGTGGTACGGCCCACGCGATCGAGTATCGCGGTTCGGCTGTGGGAGCACTGTCGATGGAACAGCGCATGACGATCTGCAATATGGCGATCGAGGGCGGGGCGAGAGCCGGGATGTTTGCGCCGGACGATACAACCTACGAATATCTGGCCGGCCGACAATACGCGCCGTCAGGAGCAGATTGGGATCGTGCGCTCGCCGAGTGGCGACAGCTGCCCAGCGACCCCGATGCACGCTTCGATAAGCAAGTCACGCTGGATGTGACGACGATGACGCCGATGGTGACCTTCGGTACGAATCCCGGGATGGTGATTTCGATCGATGACCCGATCCCCTCCCCGGCAGGAAACGATAAGGCGTTTGCCAAGGCTCTGAACTACATGCAACTCGAGTCCGGTAAACCTCTGTCCGGCACGCCGGTGGACGTGGTATTCCTCGGCAGTTGCACCAACTCACGGCTCAGCGATCTACAGGACGCCGCCGGGCTACTCGACGGACGTCGGATCGCAGCGAACGTTCGCATGCTCGTCGTGCCGGGATCGCAGCAAATCAAAGTCGATGCCGAGGCGCGCGGCCTGGACGAAATCTTCAAGGCCGCCGGCGCGGAATGGCGTGAGCCCGGCTGCTCGATGTGTTTGGCCATGAACGGTGACTCTGTGCCGACCGGCAAGCTAGCCGTGAGTACAAGTAACCGCAACTTCGAAGGCCGACAGGGCCCCGGCGCGCGAACCGTTCTCGCGAGCCCGTTAACCGCTGCCGCTTCGGCGCTGACGGGGACCGTCAGCGACCCCAGACAATTTTTGGATTAAACGCTATGGACGCTGTAACGAAAATTACTGCTCGAACCGCCGTTCTTCCGTTGGATGACATCGACACGGACCAGATCATTCCTGCTCGATACCTGACGACAACGGTCAGGGAAGGACTCGGGCAGCATCTGTTCACGGATTGGCGGTACAACGCCGACGGGTCGGAGGTCGCCGATTTCATTCTTAATCAGCCGGAATCGGGAGGCGCTACGATACTGGTAGCCGGCCGCAATTTCGGTTGTGGTTCCTCCCGCGAGCATGCGCCGTGGGCCTTACTGGACTACGGATTCCAGGTCGTTATCAGTACCGAGATTGCCGACATTTTCTTTCACAACTCATTAAAAAACGGTTTCATACCCGTCATCGTGAACGATGAGATACATCGCTGGCTTCTCGATCACCCGGGTGTTGAGGTCTGTGTGGATATCGATACGCTCGCGCTGACGATTCCGGAGCATGAGCCGATCCCCTTCAATATCGATCGCTTTGCTCGTTACTGTCTGTTAAACGGCGTCGATCAACTTGGTTTCCTGCGCGAGCACAACGACGCCATAGACGCTTACGAAACCCGAACTCGATGAGTTCTGCCGTCGTTGTCCTGCCGGGAGACGGTATCGGGCCCGAAGTCACCGCCCAGGCGACTCGAGTTCTCGAGGCCGTAGCAGAGAAACTCGGATTCAGCCTGGAGATCCGTGAAGCGCTTCTCGGTGGTGCGGCATTCGACGCTGTCGGACAGCCCCTGCCAGAAGAGACGCTTGCTCTGTGTCGCGATGCCGATGCGATCTTTCTCGGCGCCGTCGGCGGGCCGCAATGGGATGACATCGCGGTCGAACTGCGCCCTGAGCAAGGGTTGCTCGGTCTGCGCCAGGCGCTAGGTCTGTTCGCGAACTTAAGGCCGGTTAAGACCCATCCGGAACTGGTCGCCGCGTCGCCACTGCGCCCCGAGCGGCTTGCCGGTGTGGATATCATCATCGTCCGCGAGCTGACCGGCGGGATCTACTTCGGCAAGCGCGGCCGGACCGAGACAACCGCATTCGACACCTGCGAGTATTCGGTAGCGGAAATCGAGCGTATCTGTCGTGTCGCGGGACGCCTGGCTCAGGAACGGCGGCAGAAAGTGACGTCGGTCGACAAGGCGAATGTGCTGGATACCTCACGACTGTGGCGTGAGACTGCGACCCGCGTCTTCACGACCGAATTTCCCGAAGTTCAACTCGAGCACCTTTATATCGACGCTGCCACGATGCACTTGCTGAGTCGCCCGGCAGACTTCGATGTCATGGTGATGGACAACATGTTCGGCGATATCCTCACGGATGAGGCATCGATGCTGGCCGGCTCTCTGGGCGTACTACCGTCCGCGTCCTTGAGCGCCTCGGGCCCCGGGCTTTTCGAACCGATTCACGGCTCGGCCCCCGATATCGCTGGCCGCGACGTGGCCAATCCGTGTGGCGCGATTCTCAGTATCGCGATGTTACTAAGGCATTCCCTGGCGCTTCCCGAGGCCGCCGATGCCGTGGAGCTTGCCGTGCGCAGCGCGCTGAAAGCCGGTGTCCGGACGGCCGACCTGGCCGCGACGGGCGGCGATCAGCCCGTCGGCACCGCTGGCTTCGGCGAGGCGGTCCTCCGTCATCTCTCAATCTGACTAGCACGCTGCTGATCGACGTCCTTGACGTTCGCGCGCGCGTGATATAATATACTAATACGTTAGTACATTAATACGTTATTAGCAGACGATGAAACTTCACCGCGGAATGACGGAGCAACAGGCAGCTGCAGCCGAAACCGGGTTGTACCAGGCAATTCTGAGTCTTCGCAGTGAGGAGGAATGCCGTCAATTTTTCACAGATCTATGCACCCCGGCCGAGCTCGAGGCGCTCGTAGATCGTTGGGCGGTCGTAGCCTATCTCAATGACGGACTTCCCTACCGACAGATTCATGCTCTAACCGGTGTGTCTGTGACAACCATCGGCCGCGTGGCTCGTTTCCTGACCGCCGGAAACGGCGGTTATAGCACCGCCTTAGAGCGGATCAACTCACCCAGATAGAGATTAAGGCAATGCAACAACCGTCCGCACGGATCAAGATAGCCGTGCAGAAATCCGGTCGCCTGGCCGAGCACTCGATAGAGTTACTGACTCGTTGCGGATTGAGCTATTCGAGAGGCCGCGATCAGCTCATCTGTTACGGCGAGAATATGCCCGTCGATGTGTTGCTGGTTCGTGACGACGATATCCCTAACCTGGTGCAGGAAGATGTCTGCGATCTCGGTATTGTGGGATTGAATGTCATCGAGGAATGCCGACTCGGCATCGAGGCGAGCGGCGCAACGTCGCTGTTTAGAAAGGTTAACTTACTGGACTTCGGTCACTGTCGCCTGTCCTTCGGCGTTCCCGACGGTACAAGTTTCGATGGCCCGGAATCTTTGGCCGGCAAGCGAATCGCGACCAGTTACCCGCGAATCGTCACGGACTATCTGCAGCGCGAAAACGTCGCTGCGACTGTCGTCGAGTTCGCCGGAGCAGTTGAAATTGCGCCGAGCCTCGGTAAAGCGGACATGATCTGCGATCTAGTCTCCAGCGGCTCAACGATGCGAGCCCACCAGCTCTATGAAGCTCAGACGATTCTCGAGAGCCGTGCCGCGCTGATTCAGACGCCTGTCCAGGTTCCCGATGAAAAGGCCGCGTGGATCGATCGCTTATTGCAACGCGTGGAGGGCGTACAACAGGTCCGCGAGAGCAAGTACATCATGTTGCACGCGCCACGATCGGCGTTGAAAGCAATACGTGCGCTGCTTCCCGGTAGCGAGGCGCCGACGATCATGCCGCTCGAGGGCCGTGACGACATCGTCGCTATGCACGCTGTCTGCCGCGAGAACGTCTTTTGGGAAACACTGGAGCAACTCAAGGAAGCGGGCGCGAGTTCGATTCTTGTCTTGCCCGTCGAGAAAATGCTGGCCTAGCAACAGCTCATGAAACAGGTCGTCTGGCAAGAACTGGATTCCGACGCACGCGAAGCGCTGCTTCGCCGGCCTGCGCTTGTTCAGGATGAACGCTTACAGACCGAGGTTGCGCGAATCCTGGATCGAGTCCGGCAGCACGGCGACCTGGCATTGATGGAGCTGACCCGGGAACTGGATGGGCTTGAGATTTCGGCTTTGGAGGTGACCGACGACGAGTTCGTCGCCGCCGAGGACGGGTTGAACTCACGCCAACGCGAAGCCCTGGCAGCGGCAGCGGCCAACATCAGGGCCTTCCACGAGGCGCAGTTACCGCAGCCGGTGGTCGTGGAGACCGTGCCCGGCGTCGTTTGCGAGCGAGTGTCTCGTCCGATACGGAGCGTCGGGCTCTACGTGCCGGCTGGAAGTGCACCCCTTCCCTCCACTGCTCTGATGCTCGCCATTCCAGCTGCTCTGGCCGGTTGCCAGACGCGGCTGCTGTGTACGCCACCACAGGCCGATGGCGGTGCGGATCCCGCCATTCTCGTCGCCGCACGATCGTGCGGTATTCACCGGGTCTTCAAACTGGGCGGTGCGCAGGCTATTGCGGCGATGGCTTTCGGCACGGAGACCGTGCCGAAGGTGGAGAAGGTATTCGGCCCCGGCAACTCATGGGTTACGGCCGCGAAAGCCCAGGTTGCCCAGGACCCGTCCGGCGCCGCACGCGATATGCCCGCAGGGCCGTCCGAGGTTCTCGTCATCGCCGATGACGCGGCGAATCCAGCGTTTGTCGCCGCCGATCTCCTCTCGCAAGCCGAGCACGGGCCAGACTCGCAAGTCATCCTCGTTACGACGAATGCGCCCGTCCGTGCGGCCGTGATGGAGGAGTTAGCCGCGCAGCGGGCGACCCTGTCACGACGCGATATCGTCGCGCAGTCGCTCGAGTCGTCTTGCGCCATCCTCGTCGAGGATCTCGATACGGCCGTACAGGTCGCGAATCGGTACGCCCCTGAACACCTGATCCTGCAGATTGAAAATCCGCGTGCCGTTCTCGATGACATCCAAGCCGCCGGCTCCGTGTTCCTCGGGCGCTGGGCGCCCGAGACCGTCGGCGATTACTGTAGTGGTACGAATCACGTCCTGCCGACCTATGGTTTCGCGCGTTCCTATTCGAGTTTGGGCGTCAACGATTTCTTGCGCTCGATGACAGTTCAGGAACTGACATCGGCGGGGTTGGCAGCCATCGGTCCGACGGCCGAGACGCTGGCGGCGATGGAGGGTCTAGACGCCCATGGCCGTGCTGTGCGGCGGCGCTTGGATTTTCTCGCGAGCCAAGACGCCGAGAGCCTTTCGTGAGCCGTCTGTTGAAGCTGGCACGTCCCGAGCTGACGAGCCTGCCACCTTATGTGCCGGGGGCTTACGAACCCGGGTTCATTCGTTTGAACGCGAACGAGTCGCCCTGGAAGGCGCCCGGCGATCCGACCGAGCGCGGCCTCAATATTTATCCGCCGCCACGCCCTGCTGCGATAACACAACGACTCAGCGAGCATTACGGCGTAGCGGCAAAGTCGCTTCTCGTGACACGCGGCACGAGTGAGGCCATCGACGTGCTGATTCGAGGGTTCTGCGCCGCGGGCCGCGATCAAGTCTTGATCTGTCCGCCGACATTCGACATGTACCGGCTCTACGCCGGTATCCAGGGCGCTGAAATTCTGCGCGTGCCGTTACTAAGGAGCGCCGACTCGAGCCGCGATTTCGCACTCGATGTTCCGGGCATCGTCGACAGGAGCAGTGAACGCACGAAGCTGATTTTTCTCTGCTCGCCCAACAATCCGACCGGACGGGTCATGGACCCTGCGGAAGTAGACAGGATCTGCCGTGCGGTCGAAGGCCGTTCACTGGTGGTTATCGATGAGGCTTATCAGGAGTTCTCCACAACACAGGGCTTTAGTGAATTGCAGGCGCGGCATGAACACGTCGTGTTGCTGCGCACATTGTCCAAATTCGTGTCCTTGGCAGGTGTTCGTTGCGGCGCCTTGCTCGGTCAGCCGGAGTTGATCGAGTTCCTCGGAAAGGTGCTGCCGCCGTATACATTCCCGACGCCCTCGATCGAGCTGGTGGAAGCAGCGCTCACGACCGATTCCCTGCAGATTTCCGCGGAGCGCACGGCGCTGCTGCGCGCTGAACGAACGCGATTGGCGACGGCACTAACGGTCAGCCCGCTGGTCGTCAAAGTCTGGCCGAGCGACGCCAATTTCGTTCTGGTAGAGACGACTGACGGCGAGAGGTTCACGAGTTCCGCCCGAAACGCCGGCATTCTGGTCAGGGTTTTTCCTGCCGATCCGGCGTTAACCGATTGTGTGCGGATAACGGTCGGCAGACCGGAAGACAATGACCGGCTTCTGCAAGCCGTCTCGAGCAAGGAAATCACAGATGGCGACTAAGGTGTTGCTTGTTGATCGTGACGGCACGTTGATAGAGGAACCGGGCGACGAGCAGGTCGACTCGACAGCCAAGGTTCGTTTGCTGCCAGGCGTGATTCCTGCGTTGCTGTCGCTGAAGGCTGCCGGCTACGAGTTCGTTATCGTTAGTAATCAGGATGGCCTGGGAACGGACTCGTTTCCGCAATCCGATTTCGATGCCGCGCACGCGCTTGTATTGCAGCTATTCAATTCGCAGGGCATCGAGTTTGCCGCCGAATTTTTCTGCCCTCACGTGATCGAGGACGGGTGCGCCTGCCGCAAACCGCGAGGGGGCCTCGTGCACGACTATCTTGCGTCCTGCGATCTCGATAGGGAGAACTCGGCCGTCGTCGGCGATCGAGAGACGGATCTTGAGCTTGCCGCCAACCTCGGTCTGAGGGGTTTCAGAGTCAGTTGCGACGGTACGGCCGCGGAGACTTGGGCGGAAATCGCTCACGTGTTGTTGGACCGGCCGCGCCGCGCGACGGTGACGCGGCGTACGAATGAAACGGCGATTCGCGTCGCGGTCGATCTCGACAGAGCGAGCACGCCGCAGGTACAGACAGGTATCGGTTTCTTCGACCACATGCTAGAGCAGCTTGGCAAACACGGCGGCTTCGGGCTACAGATCGAATGCGAAGGGGATCTCGAGGTCGATGAGCACCATACGGTGGAGGATGTAGCTTTGGCGCTCGGAGAAGCGCTGAAGAGCGCGTTGGGCGACAAGCGCGGCATTCAACGCTACGGCTTTCTGCTGCCGATGGACGAAGCCGCAGCACAGACCTCGATCGATCTGGGCGGTAGGCCGTATCTCGTGTTCGAAGGCGAGTTCACCAGAGATCGAGTGGGCGAGCTACCGACCGAATTGGTGCCCCATTTCTTTCGCTCGCTCAGCGAGACGCTCGGCGCCGCCGTTCATATCAGCGTTCAGGGAGACAACGCCCACCACATGGTCGAAGCGTGTTTCAAGGGCGTCGCACGAGCGCTGCGGCAGGCGTTCGTTCGTGAAGGTAACGAAATGCCATCGACCAAAGGCGTTTTATGAGTACATCACCCGTCATTATTGCCAGCGGTGGCGCGAATCTCGCGTCATTGCAATTCGCATTACAACGCCTTGGGGTCGATGCGCCAGTCACCGAGGATTCGGACCTGATTCGCGGCGCGAGCCATATCCTGCTTCCCGGCGTGGGCGCAGCACGGGATGCGATGACGCGTCTCGACGCGGCGAATCTCACGCCGGTAATACGTGAATTGCAGCAACCGGTCTTAGGCATTTGCTTGGGAATGCAGATCTTGTTCTCCGGTTCTGACGAAGATCAGGCCGAGTGTTTAGGCATCATCCCCGGCCAGGCGCACCGCTTCACACCGGACAGCACATTGCCGGTTCCGCAGATGGGTTGGAATCAGCTGCGCCTACGATCGGCATCGAAGTTGTTGGACGGTATCACGGAAGGCGGCTATGCCTACTTTATCCACAGTTATGCCCTGCCCGAAGGTGACTACACGCGAGCCACAGCCGAGTATGGCGCACCGTTCTCGGCGGTCGTCCAGCAGGACAATTTTTACGGTACGCAATTTCATCCGGAGCGATCCGCTACCCTGGGGGCTCGCCTGCTTGCCAATTTCCTGGAGCTGTAGCGGATGCAGCTGCTACCTGCCATCGATATACGCGGCGGTCGCTGTGTGCGTTTGCTGAAGGGTGATTTCGACCGGGAGACACGCTACGACGTCGATCCCGTAGAACTCGCGCAGCACTACGCCGATCTCGGCGCTGAATGGTTGCACGTCGTCGATCTGGACGGTGCCGCGAAGGGCGAGCCGGTGAATCTGAGTCTCATCGAATCGATGCGCGATGGCGCCGGCATCAAGATTCAATTGGGCGGCGGCGTCCGCAACCGAGACAGCCTCGTACGCGCGCTTGCGGTGGCGCAACGGGTCGTTATCGGCAGTCTGGCTGTGACCGCTCCGGACCAAGTCGCGGCCTGGCTCAACGAGTTTGGGGCGGAGCGCTTTACTCTCGCCCTGGACGTACGGTTGGACGACGACGGTACGCCGTACATCACGACCCACGGTTGGCAGAAGGTGTCCGAGACGACCCTCTGGGATGCGCTCGCCCGTTTTCAACCGAGCGGAATCGAGCATGTGTTGTGCACCGACGTCAGCAAAGACGGCGCAATGGAAGGGCCGAATCTTGCGTTGTACCGAGACTGTGTCGAGCGCTGGCCGGCGATCGCTTTTCAGGCGTCTGGGGGTGTGCGCAACGCCGCCGATCTCGCTGCGCTGGCACAGATCGGCATGCGTCGCGCCGTCTCAGGAAAGGCTCTGCTGGAAGGCCGGTTGTCGGAGACGGAGATAAGCTCATTCTTGCCAAACGCATAATTCCCTGCCTCGACGTGCGCGATGGCGTCGTCGTGAAGGGCGTCCAGTTTCGCAATCACCGCGTGATGGGCGGTATTCTCGAGCTAGCGGCACGGTATAGAGATGAGGGCGCCGATGAACTGGTGTTCTACGACATCACGGCAAGCCCGGACGGTCGCACAGTCGATCGCAGCTGGGTGAACCGGGTGGCGTCGATTCTGGATATTCCGTTCTGTGTCGCGGGTGGCATTCGCAGCTTGGCCGACGCGGAGACGATCCTGAATCTGGGCGCGGACAAGATCTCTATCAATTCGCCGGCGCTTGAGGATCCGGCGTTGATCGAGACGCTGGCGCGGCGATTCGGCTCTCAGTGCGTCGTCGTTGGAGTCGACAGTTCCGCCGAGGACGACGAGTACTCGGTTTACCAATACACCGGTGATCCGGAACGCAGTCGATCCAGTCAGCGTAAGACGTTGGAGTGGATCCGCGAGGCGCAGGATCGCGGCGCCGGAGAGATCGTTTTGAACTGCATGAACCAGGACGGGGTCCGGCAGGGCTACGATCTGCAACAGCTAAGTCAGGTACGTTCCATTTGCGACGTGCCGTTGATCGCTTCCGGAGGAGCCGGAGAAGTCGAACACTTCAAAGATGTCTTCGAGACCGCCGGCGTCGACGGCGCGCTCGCGGCAACTGTGTTTCATTCAGCGGCGATCCCGATTCCTGCACTGAAGCGTTATCTGATCGACGCTCAAATCGCCATTCGCCCCCCCGAAACCGAGGAGTAGTCGTGAAACAGTTAGATTTTCTGGCGACGCTTGAAGCCGTCATCCAGGACCGCCTGAGTAACCCGAAGGCGGGGAGTTACACGGCCGAGCTTGCTGCCGGCGGGCGGCTCAAGGTCGCCCAGAAATTCGGCGAGGAAGCGGTTGAGACCGTTGTGGCGGCTGTCGCCGAAGATGACGTGCGGCTGACTGCCGAGGCTGCCGATCTGATCTATCACTTTCTGGTGTTGCTGAATCTGCGCGGCCTCGGTCTCGCCGACGTTGCCGCAGAACTCGAGCGACGCTACCGTAAGGGGCGCGGCCCCGATAATCTGGTTAGATGAGAACTTCGGCGGCCGGATCGCGCAGGTTGTAGTGAGAACTCATGACGTAGCCGTAGGCGCCGACATTCGCGATCAGAATCACGTCGCCCTCCTGCGTCACCGGCATGAGCCGATCCGATCCCAGCCGGTCGCCGGTCTCGCACACGGGCCCGACGATTGTCACGACCTCCGTCGCGGGCTCGTGTAGACGAGAAAGGTTGAAAATCTCGTGATAGGCGCCATACAGCGCCGGCCGAATCAGGCTGTTCATCCCGGTGTTGACTCCCACGTACTGCATCCCGCCCTTACCTTTTGTCTGCGTCACGCGAGTGATCAGGACGCCGGCCTGCGCCACGACGAACCGGCCTGGCTCCAGCCACAGCTCCGTGGATCCGACGGCGGCCTTTACTGAACCGACGGCCTCGTCCAGGCCGTTCATGTCGAACGGCTTCTCCCCGGGTCGCTCGGGTATCCCGATACCGCCCCCCAGATCCATGTAGCGAACCGCTGGGAAACGAGCGCGCAACGAATCCAACTGCTCACCGGTCTGTTGCCAATTGTCTGTTGTCAGAATGCCGCTGCCGGTATGCGCATGCAGGCCGACCACTGTGGCATCAGCAGCCTCTATCAAGTCTCCCAATTCGTCAAGCTCGAACAGCGGAATGCCGAATTTGGAATGTACTCCGGCGGTTCTTACATGCTCGTGGTATCCCCGCCCCTGCCCCGTGTCGATGCGAACGAAGAGCTCTCGACCGGCGAATAGTTCGGGCCAGTGCTTGAGCGGGTACAGATTGTCGAGTGTTACCCACACGCCTTGCTCGAACGCCCATTCGTATTCCGGTCTGGGAGCGAAGTTCGGCGTAAATAGAATTCGATCACGCCGAATGTCGGGTACTAACTTCAGCACCCGCTGAATTTCCCCAGGAGAGACGCACTCGAAATTGACGCTTTGCTCATCGACAATACGCAGAAGTTCCGGATGCGAATTTGCTTTCATCGCATAGTAGACTGCATCGATCGACTTCAAGGAGTTGAGGGCACTCAGTGCTTCGCGAACCGTGTCGCGATCGTAGACGTAGGCAGCCTCGCGTTCCTCGGCGATGGCCAGTAGCTCATCACGTTTAGAATCCCACCACGGTAACGGTAATGATATCGATGTCGGCGTTGGCGGCGGCTCGACGAGCTCTTCCCACGTCGGGCCAAATACCCCTCCTTCCTGGAACCTGTTCACGAACAGTCCATGCAGGCGCTGTACGATTCGGTACGCATGTTCCGAGTCGACGACGAATGTGAAGTTCAGATCGTTCGACGCCTGCGTCACGAGGTGGACCTTGTATTCCTCGAATACTTCCATGACGGGGCTCAGCTCGTGTAAAATTGCGCGTATTCTGCGGCCGACGAGAGTCACGGCGGCACAATCTTCGATAACGTCTACCCGGCAGAGTTGGCCGAGTTCGGCTGCCAGCGCCGAAATGGCAGACTGGTCGGTGACGTTGGCACCGACGTCGATCGACACGGTGACGTTACTCTCCGACGTCGAGATCAGATCGACCGAGAACCCGTGAGCGCGAAATATCTGAAACACATCCGCGAGAAAGCCAACCTGATGCCACATTTCCATGGACTCCATGGCAATCAGCGTCAGACCACTGCGCTGCGAGATCGCCTTGAGCTGAGGCGTATCGTCCCCCTCGGCGCTGGAGATCAAGGTACCTTGCCAATCCGGGCGGGAAGTGCACTTGAGAAACAATGGAATCCCGGCCTTTCGAACCGGCGAGATACTGCGCGGATGAAGTATCCCGCCGCCTGCTGAGGCAATTTCCTGAGCTTCGCGATAATGCAGACGACGTAACAGCCGCGCTGAAGGAACGGCTTTCGGATCCGAGCTGAAGAAGCCCGGCACATCGGTCCAGATTTCCAGTCGGCGAGCTTCAAGCTTCGCTGCTAAATAAGCGCTCGACGTGTCCGAACCCCCGCGGCCCAATAGGACCGTGTCACCGCCGTTCCCACGCGCGATGAAACCTTGAGTCACGATAAAATTTTCGCTGTCGGATAGCGCAGTTTGCACCTTTTTACTTGGCGAGAAATCGCAAGTCGCGGCTAGAAATCGGGAACGCTCGGTCTGATCTCCCTGCGTGTCGCTTTCCAGTAGCTCACGCGCATCTTGCCAGCGTGCGGGTAAACCCTGTGATTGTAGGTAAGCGACCCCCAGCGTCGTGGCCGCCAGCTCTCCCGTTGCCATGACTCGCGCATGCACGCGCGGACTTACTTCGCCGACAAGCCGAACGCCTTCGATCAGTTGCCGAAGACTCTGAAACTCTATGTCCAGTAGTTGCGGATCGACGCCGAGGTCCGCTGCGACTCGTTCATGATGATCCTGGATCGCGTTTAGCTCTGCGGCGGTGTCGTCGGTGGCCGCGTTCCTCAGGAGATTTTCGAGCTCATTGGAGATGCCCGCCAGTGCCGAGTGAACCACGATCGGCGTCAAGCCCTCATCGAGACGTTGGCGCAGAAGCCGCGCTATGGTCGCCCAGTTCTCGGCCGTCGCTACGCTGCGGCCGCCGAACTTCATCACGACAAAACGCGATTCGGGAAAAGGTGTCTCCACCTCTTCGACCCCGAGACCAACGTGCACTTGCTCACTCATCTAAAATTCGCTCCTTAAAAAAAAACCCGCTGGAGAGTTACTCAGCGGGTTTTTCTTGGTGACCGTGGTGTGATGGAGGTTACCACATGGGCACAAGTATCCCGCTGCTGGTCCGCTTACGCATGACCATCCGACCGAATGCCTGTTTATTATCCTTGTAATCCATGGCGCGCAACTTAAAGCCTGCCTACGCCTACGTCAAGGAACTTCGGTTGGGGCCGCATCGGTAATGGCGCCCACCGATGCCGAACTGACGAGCCGGGCGTACTTGGCCAGCAGACCCCGGGTCTCCCTGGGTTCCGGCCGTTGCCAGTTACGCAGCCGGCGGTCCATCTCCTCGTCAGAGAGTTGCACGTCGACACGCTTCGTCTGGCTGTCGATCGTAATTTGGTCACCGTCCTCGACGGCAGCCAGTGGTCCTCCGACGAAGGCCTCTGGTGTCACGTGACCCACCACGAAGCCGTGGCTACCGCCCGAGAAGCGGCCATCCGTAATCAGTGCGACCTTGTCTCCCAGGCCTCGGCCGATGATCGCCGCGGTCGGGCTTAACATCTCGCGCATGCCCGGGCCGCCTTTCGGCCCTTCGTAACGCACGACGAGAACGTCTCCGGCAACCACGGTGCCGTCGAGGATCGCGTTCAGTGCAAGTTCTTCGGAATGGAACACGCGTGCCTGGCCGCTGAACCGGGTGCCTTCCTTACCGGAAATCTTCGCCACGGCGCCCTGGGGAGCCAGATTCCCGTAGAGCACGGCCAGATGGCTGTCGGGCTTGATGGGGTTATCGAGAGGGCGCACGATATCCTGTCCCTCCGGATAGGCGGCAACGTCTGCGAGGTTCTCAGCGAGCGTCTTGCCGGTCACCGTCAGGCACTCGCCATGAAGTAGCCCGGCGTCCAGCAGCATCTTCATGAGCGGCTGTATGCCGCCGATCCGGATCAGTTCGGACATCATGTAACGGCCGCTCGGCCGGAGATCGCCGAGTACCGGCACGCGGGCACCGACGCGTGTGAAATCATCCAACGCCAGTTCGATCTGTGCATCGTTCGCGATCGCCAGAAGATGCAGCACGGCGTTAGTCGAGCCGCCCAGAGCGATTGCGACAGTGATCGCGTTCTCGAACGCTTCTTTCGAGAGGATGTCCGACGGCTTGATGCCGCGTTGTATCAAGTTTACGACTGCTTGCCCGGCTCGTTCGCAGTCTGTTTGTTTTGCACCCGATACGGCCTCCTGAGCGGAGCTATTGGCCAGGCTTAGACCCAGGGCTTCAATCGCTGATGCCATCGTGTTCGCCGTGTACATTCCGGCACAGGATCCTGGACCGGGAACGGCCGTGGACTCTACCTCCTTGAGTTCGGCCTCACTAACGGTACCCGCCGCCACGCCGCCGACCGCTTCGAAGACCGATACGACGTCGCGATTCTTGGGGCCGGGCCGAATGGTGCCGCCGTACACGAATACCGATGGGCGATCGAGGCGGGCCATCGCCATAGCGCAGCCCGGCATATTCTTGTCGCAGCCGCCGATGGCTACGAGTCCGTCGAAGCCCTCGGCGGCGACGACCGCCTCGATCGAGTCGGCAATGACCTCGCGCGAGATAAGCGAATAGCGCATGCCCGCCGTTCCCATGGAGATTCCGTCTGAGACCGTAATCGTGTTAAAGATGATGCTCTTGCCGCCAGCCGCATCGGCGCCAGATGCCGTTACCTTCGCGAGTTCATTGATGTGCATGTTGCAGGGCGTCACCATACTGCCGGTCGACGCGATCCCGACTTGCGGTTTGGAAAAATCTTCTTCGGTAAAGCCCACTGCCCTCAGCATGGCTCGGCTCGGGGCCTGCTTCAGCCCGTCGACCACCAAGCGCGAGTGCTGGCGCGGATCGATTTTGTCATTGTTGCTCAACGGTCGCTTTCCTGGTGTCTGTCGTGAAGATTGCGAGGAATCCCGTATAGTATCATTCGACTAACGCGTGACGATTTTGACTATGGTGTCTGACGTCAGCGCCTATGGGACAGACATAGATCTGGTTTAAGAGAGTGTTTTTGTTCATCCTAACCAGAGGAGTTGAGATGAGACAGAAACCAGCAGGACGTGACCGGCGCTGTGGCCGCTACCGGATTCGTCATCGCGGTCCCTCGCGTAGCGCATTAAGGTGCCGGCAAGGCCGGGTTCGAGACTAAGCTGGACTTTAACCCGTTCGCCCCGGAGAAAACGTTAACTATGTCTCCGGAATTTAGCGTAACCCATGTGCCCGGAATGGACCTCAGATCTGATTGGTCGGGGCGAGAGGATTCGAACCTCCGACCCCTTGCACCCCATGCAAGTGCGCTACCAGGCTGCGCCACGCCCCGACCGGGGTTGCAAGTTTAACGAAAACGAACGGTCTCAGGGGATTTAATACTGCGACGAGACTAGAGTCGCAAAAGTTTCAGAATATCTTCAAGCTCGACGCGGACCTGCTTGATGATCTGCTGGCTCTGACTCGTGTCAGTCCGGGCTTCGGTACCCGTCAGCTTCTGGCGGGCACCGCCGATCGTAAATCCGTCCTCGTAGAGAAGACTCCGGATCTGGCGAATAATCAGCACGTCCTGACGTTGATAGTAGCGCCGATTTCCGCGCCGCTTGACAGGTTTGAGCTGCGGAAACTCCTGCTCCCAATATCTGAGAACATGAGGTTTCACTCCGCACAGGTCGCTTACCTCACCGATCGTGAAATAGCGCTTACCTGGTATCGGTGGCAGCTCGTCGTTATTCCCGGGTTCCAGCATAGGCCTCTACACGTGCCTTTAATTTTTGTCCTGGCCGGAAAGTAACAACTCGTCGGGCGGTAATTGGGATTTCCACGCCTGTCTTCGGGTTGCGTCCAGGGCGTTGGTTTTTGTCGCGAAGGTCGAAGTTTCCGAATCCAGAGAGTTTGACTTGCTCACCGGACGCCAACGCCGCGCGTAAGTCCTCGTAGAAACAATTTACCAGCTCACGCGCTTCGCGTTTATTCAGACCGAGTTCGTTAAACAGCGACTCGGCCATGTCTGCTTTGGTGAGTGCCATAAATGGATCTACGTTTGTTAGATTCTTATTGTCGCGCCAAGCGCACGCCCCAGATGCTCCGTGACGGATGACACAACCTTGTCCACATCCGTGTCTGGCAGCGTGCGGGATGTATCTTGAAAAATCAACCCTAAGGCGACGCTTTTTTGCCTTGAACCTATCCCCTTTCCGCGGTAAACGTCGAAGATGATGACATTTTTTAAGATGTCGCCGGCGCTCTCGCGGACATTTTCTATGACGTCGTCTACGCTGATGTTTTCTTCAATGATCAGTGAAAGATCTCTTCGGATCGACGGGTATTTCGAGTACGTCTGATACTTCGGTATCGACGATTGCAACGAGTCTTCCAAGCGCAGGGCGAATAAAATTACGTTCGTCTGCAGCTCCAAACGATGTTCCAAGACCGGATGTAACGCGCCCAACCAACCGATACTTTTTTCACTGAGTTCAACGCGAGCCGTCTGCCCCGGTCGTAGCGCCGGATGTTCGGCCGGTGAGAATCGCAGTTCGTTTCGTCTTCCCGTGAGCTTAAACAGTGCTTCGATATCCGACTTCACGTCGAATAAATCTGCCGCTGTGGCCTCGAAATCCCAGTGCTCTGGCCAGCGAGTCCCCGCTACAAGACCCGCCAGTACGGCAGTTTCTTCGATTTCTCCGGTTGCGGTCGAAAATTGCCCGCCGATCTCGAATAATCTCATGCGGCTCTGTTGGCGGCTCAGATTTTGACCGGCCGTTGTTAGTAACCCGGGCCAGAGAGAGCGGCGCATGACACTCAAATCTTTGGAGATCGGGTTCACCAATTTTGCCATTGGTGTTCCCGGGTTGATCGCGTCTTCCAGTTCTTCGTCGACGAAACTGTAGGAAATTATTTCTGAGTAACCACGCGCGACTAAAAGATCGGCGAATCGTTCTGCCGTTACGACGTTTTCAGGTGCCGTCCCGAGATGGCCCGCGCTCAGTTCCGGTGTTACTGGAATATTGTCGTAGCCGATCATACGCGCGATTTCTTCGATCAAATCTTCCTCGATGCTTAGATCGAAGCGATAGCTCGGTGGCGTTACGAGCCAAACGTTTTTCTCTCGAACGACATCCATCGCGAGAATCTTCAAAATGCGTTCCACATCCGCAGGATCTGCATTTAGACCGAGTATAGATTGCAAGCGATCATGCCGTAGCGGGATTGCCTCGTTGGAAACCAGGTGTTCGGTCAGCGTGGTCTCGGTTAGCGGGCCTGCTTCACCACCAGTGATTTCAATCAACAATGCCGTAGCCCTCTCGATCGCGCGCGCCTGATGTTCAGGATCGACGCCGCGTTCGAAACGCATGGACGCGTCGGTGTGCACTCCGAATCGCCTTGCTCTACCGGCCATCGCGGACGGGGAAAAATACGCCGCCTCCAGAAAAATGTCCTGGGTCTGCCCATCGACGGCCGAACTCGCGCCGCCCATTACGCCGGCCAGCCCGATCGTGCCAGAACCATCTGCGATCACCATGACGTCTGGCTCGAGATCGATCTCTCGGCCGTTCAGCAAAATAAGTTTTTCGCCTGGCCGTGCGAGGCGCACGACTATCCCGGAATCGAGTTTTCTCACGTCATAGCTATGCAGGGGCTGGCCAAGTTCAAGCATCACGTAGTTGGTCACATCCACCACGGGATGGATTGCTCGCAGCCCTGCTCGGCGCAGGCGCTCGGCAAGCCACGCGGGCGTCGAGACTGTCGTAGAGAGTCCGCGGATGACACGCCCGACGAATCTTGGGCAACCGGCCTCGGCTTCAAGCGTAACGCCGAAACTCTCCGCGCTCTGCACGGCAACCGGAGCCACTGTTGGATTTACGGGTTCCAGACCCTGAGTCGCTGCGATTTCACGCGCGATGCCGAGGACAGAAAAACAGTCGCCGCGATTCGGGGTTAGATCGATATCCAGGATCGCGTCGTCCAGCTGCAGAAAATCTCTGACGGACTGACCCAGTGGCGCGTCCGGTGACAGTTCCAGGAGGCCGTCGGACTCGTTCGATAGCCCGAGATCTTGCCCCGAACAGAGCATGCCGTTGGAGGTGACACCTCTGAGCTTGGCTCGCCTGATCTTCACTTCGTCGGGCAGAACCGCTCCGACCGGCGCGAACGGCGCCCTGAGCCCGCTGGTGGCGTTAGGAGCGCCACAGACAACCGTATGCTGCTCCTGACCGTCGTTGACCTGGCAGACGACGAGCCGGTCTGCGTTGGAGTGCGGCTCCACCGCCGTGATCTCCGCCACGACGACTCCTTCGAAATCGGGTGCCGCGGCTTCTACCGAGTCGACTTCGAGCCCGGCAACGGTGAGCCGCTCCGCGAGCTTGTCGGCCTCGAGATCGATGCTGACCCAGTCGCGAAGCCATTCGATATTTACGCGCACGGCAGACTCCTCACGCGAACTGCTCGAGAAAACGCAGGTCGTTCTCGAAGAAGAGCCGTAGGTCGTCGACGCCATAGCGCAACATAGCGAGCCGTTCGACGCCGAAGCCAAGTGCGTATCCGGAATATTTCTCAGGGTCCACGCCGACGCCCTTCAAGACGTTCGGATGCACCATACCGCAGCCCAGAACCTCCAACCAACGTCCGGTCTCGGACAGCACATCCACCTCGGCGGACGGCTCCGTGAACGGAAAATAGGACGGGCGAAAACGCAGCTCGACTTCACGCTCGAAGAAGCTCGACAGAAATTCGTAGAGGAACGACTTCAGGTTCGCAAAGCTGATCCCGTGGTCGACGGCCAGGACTTCCACCTGGGTAAACATCGGCGTGTGCGTCATGTCGGAGTCGCATCGGTACACGCGGCCCGGCGCGATCAGACGAATCGGTACGCCGTGCTCCTCCATCGCCCGGATCTGTACGGGCGAGGTATGCGTTCTGAGCAAGAGTCCCGACTCCAGATAGAACGTATCGTGCATGGCGCGGGCCGGGTGGTTGTCGGGAATGTTCAGCGCCGTGAAGTTGTAGTAGTCATTCTCGATTTCCGGGCCTGTATGCACCTCGAAGCCGGCATGCGCGAAGATGCGCTGCATGCGGCGTAATGTTCGTGTGACGGGATGTAATGTGCCGGCGGTATGACCGCGGCCCGGTAGCGAAACATCCAGGCTGTCCGCCGCCAGGGTCGCCTGAAGCCGATCGGCCTCCAACGCGTCCTGGCGCGACTTGATCGCGGCTGTCAGCGCTTGCTTTGCCTCGTTGATCACTTGGCCCGCCGCCGGACGTTCGGCGGCAGGGAGCGTGCCGAGTTCCTTCAGTTGAACGGTCAGCAAGCCCTTGCGACCGAGGTACTTCACGCGCACGGCATCCAGCTCGTCCAAGGCGGAGGCGCCTTCGACGGCAGTTCGAGCTTGCTCGAGCAGTTGAGCAGTCTGGCTCACCGCAGAATCTCCTACCAGATCCGTCTCGATCTAAGCCGCGAGTGCTTCTTTAGCAGCCTCTGCGATCGCGGCGAACGCCTCTTGGTCGTGTACTGCGATGTCGGCTAGGATCTTCCGGTCGATTTCGATCTCTGCACGATTAAGACCGTTGATGAGCCGACTGTAGGACAATCCATGCAGCCGTGCCGCCGCGTTAATGCGTGTAATCCATAACGCACGGAATTGTCGTTTACGCTGGCGTCGATCGCGGTAAGCGTACTGCCCAGCCTTGATTACTGCTTGCTTCGCGACCCGAAAGATTTTGCGGCGGGCACCATAGTAACCCTTCGCCTGGTCAAGCACTTTCTTGTGACGAGCTTTAGCTATCACTCCACGTTTTACTCTGGCCATCGTGCGTCCTCAGCTGTAGGGTAATAGTTTGCGAACGGCTTTCACATCGGCGGCAGCGACTTGCAGTGTCGCTCCGAGCTGCCGCTTTCTCTTCGGACTCTTCTTCGTCAGAATATGGCTCCGAAAAGACTGGCCGCGTTTATAGCCGCCCTTTCCGGTACGGGAGAACCGCTTCGCGGCACCCCGGTTACTCTTTAGCTTCGGCATTTCTCTCTCCTCATGTGCAGCCCGATGGAGTATTGCCTGAGACTCGTCGGGCGGCTCAGACTCAATCGCGATGACGTATTCGTCTGCGATGGACCAAGCACTTCTTGGGTACTGTTTTCGACTATCCAGCCGGGCGCTTTTTAGGCGCCAGGATCATGATCATCTGGCGGCCTTCCAGCTGCGGGAGCTGTTCGACAACGCCGTATTCCTCCAGGTCCGCTCGCACTCGCTTCAATAAATCAGTGCCGACTTCCTGGTGGGCCATTTCTCTGCCTCGAAATCGAAGCGTCACCTTAGTCTTGTCACCGGCGGTCAGGAACTTGATCAGATTGCGCAATTTGATCTGATAATCGCCCTCCTCCGTGCCCGGTCGAAACTTTATCTCCTTAACGTGGATCTGTTTCTGCTTCCGTCGCGCGGATTGAGCTTTCTTGCTCTGCTCGAACACGAATTTGCCGTAGTCCATCACGCGGCATACCGGCGGATCGGAATTCGGAGCCACCTCTACCAGGTCCATACCCGCGGTCTTAGCTTGTTCCAGGGCCTCAGCGATCGGCATGACCCCGACCTGCTCTCCGGTCGCATCGATGACTCGGACATCGGGCGTTGTAATCTCGTCATTGCGTCTTACACGCTTTGCGTGGGCGATACTGGGCTCCTTCCAACTTCAGACTCATAATGCATAGCGGCCGTCGCTCGCGTCCCCAGTGGCAGTTATGCCACAGCGTCCAACGTGCCGACGGCCGTCTAATCCGCGTTCACCCGCAACTCAGGGGCAAAACCCGTGCGGATGAAGCGGGATTGTAAGCCCGAGTCCCGGCGGACACAAGGGTTCTCCGCGGCCAAAGACCTTGAATATCATAGGCTTCGAGCGTCTCGGGCGTCGACGGGACATCTGGTAGGCGCGAGTGGGATCGAACCACCGACCCCCACCATGTCACGGTGGTGCTCTACCACTGAGCTACGCGCCTGAATCGGTCGCCACGATACCTAGTTCTGGCACACGAACTCAAGTAGTTGGCGTAATTTTTTCCCCGGCTCTCGTCTTTTCGGGCAACCCTAGACCTTCCTGGCGCACGTAGGCAATCTCGTCTCGTACCTGCGCCGCCTGCTCGAACTCCAGATCGCGCGCGTGCTGATACATCTTTTTCTCCAGCACCTGGATACGCTTCGAGATCTGTTCCGGTGTCATCCGCCGGTAGTTCTCGTTATCGCGGCGCGGACGTTTCTGCCTGCCACGCGGCGAAGACCGTGCTCCCTCCATGATGTCCTGGACGCTTTTACGGATCGTCCGGGGTTCGATGCCATGTTCCTCGTTATAGGCGAGTTGCTTCTGACGCCGGCGGTTCGTCTCGTCGATCGCGCGCTCCATCGAGCCGGTTATCCGGTCCGCATACAGAATCGCCTTACCGCGAAGATTCCTCGCGGCACGCCCGACGGTCTGAATCAGAGCGCCTTCAGACCTTAAAAAGCCTTCTTTATCGGCGTCGAAGATCGCCACGAGCGATACCTCCGGCATATCGAGACCCTCGCGTAGCAGATTGATGCCGACGAGCACATCGAACTCGCCAAGACGCAGATCGCGGATTATCTCGGTGCGCTCGACCGTCTCGATATCCGAGTGCAGATAGCGAACGCGCACACCGCACTCCTGAAGATAGTCGGTGAGATCCTCCGCCATGCGCTTAGTGAGCGTCGTAATCAATACACGTTCGTCACGAGCGGCGCGGTCGCTGATCTCCGATAAGACGTCGTCGACTTGTATGCCGACCGGGCGGATCTCCACTTCCGGATCGACGAGCCCGGTTGGGCGTACTACTTGCTCCACCAGCTGATCGGAGTGCTCGTGCTCATAGGCACGCGGCGTTGCCGAGACAAAGACAGTCTGCGGCGCCAGTCGCTCGAATTCATCAAATCGCAGCGGCCGGTTATCCAGCGCCGACGGCAGGCGAAAACCATACGCCACGAGAGTTTCCTTGCGGGAGCGATCGCCTCGATACATGCCGCCCAGCTGGGGGATGGTCGCGTGACTTTCATCAATGAACAGCAATGCGTCATCCGGAAGATAATCGAACAGTGTGGGGGGTGGCTCACCGGGCCGGCGTCCAGACAGGTAGCGGGAGTAGTTCTCGATACCGGCGCAGTAACCGATCTCCATAATCATTTCGATGTCGAAGCGGGTGCGCTGCTCCAGCCGCTGCGCTTCGACGAGTTTATTAGCCTCGCGGAGCTCTTTGAGCCGAATGTCGAGATCTCCCCGAATCTGATCCACGGCGGCGATCAGGATCTCGCGCGGTGTGACGTAGTGAGTTTTCGGATAGATGGTTGCGCGCGGCACCTTGCGGGAGACTTCGCCGGTCAACGGATCGAAGTGACTGATCGCCTCGATTTCATCGTCGAACAACTCGATGCGGACGGCTTCGCGTTCGGATTCGGCGGGGAAGATATCGATCACGTCTCCCCGGACCCTGTAGGTACCCCGCGCAAGATCCATCGGATTACGCGTGTACTGTAGCTCGGCGAGGCGTCGGAGAATCTCGCGTTGATCGATGGTCTCGCCGCGAACGAGGTGTAACACCATTCCCAGATAAGCCTGCGGGTCGCCCAGCCCGTAGATTGCCGACACCGTCGCGACAATGATTGTATCGTGTCGCTCGAGAAGTGCCTTGGTGGCCGATAGCCGCATCTGCTCGATATGACTATTGATTGACGCGTCTTTCTCGATGTAGGTGTCCGAAGAAGGTACGTAAGCCTCGGGCTGGTAATAGTCGTAGTAGGAGACGAAATACTCGACCGAGTTCTTTGGAAAAAACTCTCGCATTTCACCGTAGAGCTGAGCCGCCAGCGTTTTGTTGTGAGCCAGGATCAGGGTCGGCCGGCGTAGCTCCGCCACGATGTTGGCCATCGTATAGGTCTTGCCCGAGCCCGTGACGCCGAGCAGCGTCTGCTTCGCGAAACCGTCCCGAATGCCATCCACCAGCTTGCGGATCGCCTGAGGTTGATCGCCCGATGGGCGGAAGTCTGCTTGAAGTTCGAAGCTGCGATCAGGCATCTGGATAGAAATCGAATGTTTGGACGTTGCGAGGCGGCGCTTTAAGATAGACAGTCACCCAGCTCTAATGAAGGTCGCGACAGATGAGCCTCCGCTTGGCCCAGCGAGTTCAGCGAATTCGCCCATCTCCCACAGTGTCCATTACGGCGCTGGCCGGGCAGTTGCGCGAGGAAGGCAAGGATATCATCGGCCTCAGCGCGGGTGAACCTGACTTTCCTACACCCGAATATATTCAGGAAGCGGCTTGCGATGCGATTCGAGGCGGCGACACGAAGTACACGGCTGTCGCAGGCGTGCGATCGCTTAGAGCGGCCATCCAGGAGAAATTCAGGCGGGACAACGACCTCGATTTTCTGTTGGAAGAGATTATGGTCTCGAGCGGCGCGAAACAGTCCTGTTATAACGCCTGCCAGGCATTACTCCAAGCGGGCGACGAAGTCATCATACCGGCACCCTACTGGGTCTCTTATCCCGACATGGTGCGTCTGACTAATGCCGAACCCGTCATAATCCATGCGACGGCCGATCGGTCTTATCGAATATCTCCCGAGCAACTCCAGGCGGCGATAACCGAGCAGACTCGCGCCCTGATTATTAATAGCCCATGCAATCCGACCGGTGCCGCCTACGCTCGTGCGGAATGGTTAGCGCTTGGCGAGGTTCTGCGTGAGCATCCGCGAATTTTCATCATCACGGACGATATCTACGAGCATATCCACTGGGCCGATAAGCCGTTCTGCAGTTTGCTCACAGCTTGTCCCAACCTGCGCGAACGGGTGTTAACGGTGAACGGCGTCTCCAAGTGCTATGCGATGACCGGCTGGCGGGTCGGATATGCGGCCGGTCCCGTGGAGCTTATTCGAGCCATGACAACCATTCAGAGCCAGAGCACGACCAACGCATCCAGCATATCGCAGGCAGCGGCGCGCGCCGCACTGACGGGCGATCAGAGCTTCGTTGCGGAAGCCTGTACGATTTATAAAGAGCGTCACGATTTTGTCATCGAGCGACTCAACCAGATTCCAGGTTTCGAATGTCGTCCCGGTGATGGCGCGTTCTATGCGTTCCCGGATGTCACCGGCGCCATCGAACGTCGAGACGTCGTCGATGACACCGCACTCTGTGAAATACTTATGGCAGAAGCCGGTGTCGCGCTGGTGCCGGGGGCTGCATTCGGTGCGCCCGGACATTTGCGGTTATCGTTCGCCGCGGATATCGAGACGTTAACAACGGCGCTTCGTCGGATCGAGGAGTTCATGGCCCCTTAATTGGCGTTTGCGATACAACCGAACCAGCCCCTGTCTCGAATCCCGCTAGAGCATGCCGCGCTGAGGCACGCGCACTAATTTAATGTAAATTATTAGGTATTCATATTAAACTATTGATAAAACAGGATAATTTATCAAGGCAGTGTTGACTTGCCCGGTACGTTCTTTCAGAATGCGCCTGCCAATTTCGACGCGGTTCCCCGGTAGCTCAGTTGGTAGAGCGGTTGACTGTTAATCAACTTGTCGCTGGTTCGAGTCCGGCCCGGGGAGCCAATTTTTCTCATCTAATTCAGATAGCTACCCTACTCCACCCGTTTCCTCATGTCGCGGCCTGTAGCAATGTCGTCAGTTCCTGGTGCCTCTCCGGCATGGCAGGGACTTTACAGGTTCTGCCGCTTGCCCAATTGATCTTCCGAAAAGAAATCGATGAGTAAACTTCTCTTGACCTCCATTCGCCAATCCAATCGCAGCCGTAACCAACTTCACGACGCCTCCAGCAGACCGTCCGTTAGTCCTTCGTAAGTTACATCAATGGCGTGCCCGCGCCACAGCTTCCCGGGGCCTCCGCCCCCCGGTGTGAGCGAAGCCTCGTCGCTTGCAAACGCGACGGCCGCAAAGTGTCCAATTTCGCTAAGCCTTGCGCAGCTTTAAGCGATAGTATTCCAGTTACTGGGGCGTTTTGCGTCTTTCGATGGATAGCGTGCCGCCCGTACTACGACCCATTCGGGTTCCTTACTGTCGCCGATGAACCACATTGACCGGGATCCTTAGAATTCGGACGCCGATGGCGATAAGCCGGTGAAGATGAGCCGCTGAAATCCAGCGCCGGTAGCCGCGATATAGAGATTGCCCAGCGAGTCGGTTTGAATCTGGTGACCAGGCCCGATCACGCCATCGCCGCCGATCGTCGTAAGCACCTCGAGCGTGCGACGATCGAGCACCATGATTCCGGCGCCCCCTCCGACGTACAGGAACCGCTGTTCCGGGTCGGGCGACAGGGCCAGATTCCGTGCGAACGGCACGTCACCGCGGATTATCTGGTCGATGAACTCGCCGTCGAGCGTGAAGACCTGAACGCGTCTATTTTCACGATCCGCCACATACACCATCCCGTCGTTCGACACACGAATAGCATGAACGACGCTCAGCTGCGGTGGACCGGGACCATCGGGCACCGAGTCGAGCGAAATGTTGGGGCAATGGTCGTCGTCTTCGGGTACGTTGCCGAATGCGCCCCACATGCGTTTGAAAACACCGGTGTCCGCGTCGAAGACGGCTACGCGGTGATTGCCGTATCCATCAGCGACGAACAGTTCGTTTGTATCCGGGTGAACAAATGCGTCCGCCGGCTCGTGTAGATTGTCCGAATCCGAGTTGCCGCCACTCGCGTTGCTACGCCCGAGTTGCATGATGAATTCGCCGTCCAGTGTGAACTTCAGCAACTGGTCATCGGCCACCGGCTCCAGTCCCGGTAGGTTTCTGGCAGGACAGTTGTTTCCGCCAAGCCAGGCGAATCCCCGATAGTCGATGTGGAGACCGTGTTCTCGCTGGGGCCATTCATAACCGTCCCCCGCTCCCCCCCAGGCATCGAGGAAATTGCCTTCGCTGTCGAAACCCAGCACCGCCGGCGCGGCCATCCCGGCTTCGTCGGGGGGAAGCGTTCGGGGGCGATGCAGCAGCCACGCGTTGTCCTGTGCATCGATGGCGATGCTGGAAACGTCGCCAAGTCGCCACTGCGCCGGTACCTGGGGCCAGTCGTGGTCCACGCGGAATGTCGGGATGCCCGCGGCTGAGTTCTCCTCTACCTGGGCCGCGACGTTCGTCTCGGAGGACTGTCCGCATCCGACGCCGGTCAGCGTAATCGATGCGATCAGGACGACACTATACGAATTGCCAAACTTCATAGATTCTCCCGCCCGGTTAGCGGCATCACTGGACGAACGTCGCTATCGCGGAAATTCAAATGTCACGATCAAGAGTGAAGGATCGAATTCCGTAACCTGGTGCGGCACACCCTCGGGTATCAGCAAAAAGTCGCCCTTGGACACCGCGTGTACGGTACCTCCCTCGATCCGTCTCCCAACCGTCTGGCCGTCTTCGACGACGTCGACGATTCGGCCGTCCGTCGTGATGGCCCCGCTTCCGTTCACGATCGCCCAAAGTTCCGCTTCGGCAGCGTGTTGAGCCGCCCGCTGCGGAGGTGTTCGGCGGTCGACCGCGAGCCGATACGCCAAGCCCGTCGACGAGGCTGGATCGGCTCGCTCGAGCACGGTTGTATTGGCATAGGCCACGTTCGCATCCAGTTGGGCCGCGCGTGCCGCAACATCTCCGGCCGAGAGCAGAAACGCGCGCGTCGGATCGTTCGTGGGCTCCGCTTGCTGGCTCCAGGCGTGCACCGGGAAGAGGAGAAAGAAGGCGGCTGCGATAGTAATTATTCTCATGCTGGTCTCCTAAGGAGATAATCAATTGGGGAAGACGATTTCCGCATATCTAGAATCGACTGCTGGATCGCCGCCAGTAGTCGTCGAGTTGATCCTCGAGATCCAGGCTACGGTAAAAGGAATGCGGATCGCACGCCGACTCATTCAGCTCGGCGCTTGCGCTTCGTTCCCGGTAGGCGTGGCGATAGACAGGTCGGTTGAAGTTGACCGAATCGTGCAAGGTGTAATCGGTATGCAGTCGCCCTGCCCCATCTAGGTATTTTCGTTCGATGACGACGGCCGAGGGCGAAGTTGGCATCCCGGCGGCATCCCATACCGTCGGCTTCATTCCGCGCGTTTCAATGACAAATGTAGCGCCTTCCCAATGCCCGGTGGAATAGCCCATCGACAAGTAAGCGTCTTCAATGTCCTCGGGAAAATCGCGACCATCCGTCCAGACGCGCCGGACTTCATGGAAGTATTCGTACAAGATCAGTACGTGATCATGCCGTTGAATGATCTCATAACCGAAAGGGCCATCTTCCATCCGAATGACGCCGCCTGTCACGCAACGAAGATGCGGATCGTCAAAAGTTGGATCGTAGGCCACATTGGCGGCGTCACCGTTCGGCGTCAAGTCGAACGTATCTTTGTGCGTACCGCGCGACAGGCTCAACCAAAGACCAGAGATGTCGACGGGGGTCGGCGCTGCGCCGGTGTCGGCGTGCTCGGCCCATGGCGATGCGTGCCAGATTCCGCGCTTCTGCCCGTTCTCTGTCGTGCTACCCGTGAACGCACCGTCCGCGAATATGCCCTCCAGTTTCGCGATGTGCAGGACGTCGCCGCTGTCCGTCCAGTCAAAGTCGAAGACGATCCGGTCGCCATTCAGGCTCAGCAAATTAACCGGACCACCGTCGATAAAAACGCGCCACTGGGTGTCCGAGTGACTTATTTCCAGTATGCCGTAGTCGATATCGGGACTGGGATCCAGGCCCAGGATTCGGAGTTCCAGCGTCTCGTCGCCAGCGCTTGGACTACCGTCCAGAGCGAGTATCCATTTGCCGGTCATCTCTGCGATTTGTGCAGCGGCGACATCCGCTGCCAGGCCCAACAAGGTGAGAGCCGTAATCCGAAGACTGAATCTGGAAGTGGACATAGCTGGCCTCTAACGACCTACGGCGCAAACCAAGAACGATACTCGGCGAATACTAGCGAACGGGGCTGCCATCTGCCCAGAAGACTTCGGCGGCCCAGATTCTACGTCGGCCGTCGCGGCCCATGCTGCCGGAGATCCTGATCTTATCGCCGACGCTGATCGTATTCCGGTTCCATCCGCGGCGTGACATGCCGGTCAGATTCGAGTCTTCCGCGTCCCAAAGTTCATTGGAGCCGTCCTGGTTCGTGACGCGAACGTAGAAATGAACATGTGGATTAGCCCAGAAAACCTCTTCCACGACGCCCTCGATAGAACCCTTCTCATTTACATCGTAGTTAGCTGAGAACGCGTGATGCGCAGACGCGAGAAGCGGCAGGAATGACACACCCACAGTCGCTAGGACGAGTCTCATGATCTTCCTGTTAGTCGGGTCCTCGACGCGCTAGTTATCCATGAGTCCTTGGTAAGTGCCCTGGACATTCATTTCTCGCCAAGCGTCGTATTGAATCCAGTCCGCATAGTCCTCCATCAGAATACTCTGCTGCATCTCTTCGAGATTCTGGCCCGCCGCGATGCCTGCCGTCACGGCGGCCAGGAGGTCCTCAAGATACTGCGTCGAATCATCTACATCGGATTTTTCACCGACCGGGCCGTGACCCGGCGCGACGATAGCGTAGTCTACGGTCGCTTGAAGATGCTTGTTGGCGACGATCCAAGGCGCGACCGGGCCACCGCCGAAATTCTGAAAGGGGATCCGGCGAACGTTGACGAAGTCCACTACGAATATTGTCTCCTCGTCGTTAAAGCGAATGATGGAGGAGTCGTCGCTGTGGCTCGGTAACGCGTGAATCATATCTACGGTCTTACCGCCGAGCGTGACAGTCATACGATCCGAATAGGTCACATCCGGTGCGCGGACTTCGGCGAATATTTCGTTACCCGCCTCGCGCGCCAGGTTCGGAAGCATGTTCTCGTGACCGACAAACGTAGCCGTATCCGCGAACACGTCCCCACCTGACGCATGATCGTCATGATAATGACTATAGAGAACATATCTGACTGGAACATCGTAACGCTCAGCCAGTTCAGCCTTCAGCCAGACCGAAAAATCTGTGCTGATCGGGTCCGTGAGGATGATTCCTTCGGGCGTGACTAGAAACACCGTGTTGTGGGCGTCGTTCTGTACGGTATAGAGATCGCCCGTGACGTTGGTTATTGCGCGCGTCGGTTCTTGGGCGGCTACAAGCGTCGACAGGCTCAAGGCCGCCATCGAAAGTACATATGCGGTCAGTTTATTATTCTTCATTGTTATCTCCTTCGTACCGAATTATCGGACTCCGATTCTACCTAACTCGAGCCAGCTCGGCCGCTGCACCGACCAGAAAATCCGGATTCGCGCCGTTTCGGGGCCGAAATTTTTGTACGCGGCCGTTATCGACTTCGGCCACGTAGAAATTTCCGTCCTGATCGACACTCATCGCGTGCACGCCCCACATGCCCCCGGGGAAGTCACCTGAAGTCCCCCACGAGTACAACAGATTTCCATTGAGATCATACTTGAGGATCTTGTTGGTACCTCGATCGGCTGCCCAGATGTTGCCGTCCGTCGAAATAATGAACATATGCAGATCCGCCGGTGCCGCGCCGATGCTCCACTCGTCGAGGTAAGTGCCCTCCTCGTCGAATACCTGGATCCGATGGTTCTCTCGGTCATTGACGAAGACGCGCCGCGTCTCAGGGTCTACTGCGATACCGTGAACGTTATTGAAGTACCCGCGCCGGGATTCGTTGGGCGGTACACCCTCCTGACCCCAGTCGAGCAGATAATTGCCGTTGCGGTCGAACTTGACGACGCGCGCGCCGAGAGGCCGGTCCGGATTGAAGAAATCTCCGCCGTCGGCGACGTAGAAACTGCCGTCAGGAAGCCACGCCATATAGCTCGGCCAGAAGAGATGCGCCTCGTCTATACCCCCTTTGTTCGGTACACCGATGGTCTGGACGAGCTCTTCACCGTCGTTCGTGAACTTGAAGATGGCGTGCCGGCCGTCGTCGACCACCCAAACGTGTCTCTGGTCATCATAAGGGCTGATGTAGATCGCATGGGGTCGAACGAGAACTGAGTCCCACTGTCGCCATTCCTCGATGACTGCGCCGTCCCCGTCAATGACGAAGATGTAGTGCCCCGAGCGGAAATCGATGCCGGCGCGCGCCCCGCCTCCGTCCATCTGCGCCGCATTCCCGCCCATGGCGCTGCGGAAGCTACGCCACGGCGCTCGCGCGACCGGAAAACCGATTCCCGGCCCCACTTCGGGCAGGAGCCGCGGCTCGGGCCGCTCGATATCCGGCAGCTCACCCATCTGGATGGCAAATATCCGATCGGGGCTTTCGGCGAAGACTCCGCGTACGGCCGCAAATGTCCAGTTGCCGTGCTCCGGGATCGCCGCGAAGCCCTTGGGCCAGTCCGCCACGATCTCATAAGGCCCGAAGATATCCTGACCTCCTTTCTCTCCCGGGACGGCGGCGAAACCGGCGCCGGGTTGTACAGCGTCCTGTGCCCCGCTCGCGCTCCAGACGGCCATTAGTAGGATCGGGACAATGAATCTTCTCATCTGAAATTTCCTGAGCTGCACTGGGGTTATCGATCTCGTTGGTAATACAGAATACTAGCCCGAACATCGACCGGATGTCTGCTCGGCGACATCGCTCGCTGGATAAGATTCTCGCTATTCGGGCGTGTTTCTGACGTCGATCTCACTGCCGTCGGGGACTATCACGCGGCTGACCCACATCGAGTAACGCTCCGGCCGTTGGTCAGGGTTGCCGACGATCGTAATCTCGTCGCCGGGCTGAAACGTCTTCTGATTCCATTGAAAGAATCGATAGAGATCCTGAATGCTCTGAAATTCTCCGGCCCACTCGTGGACGTCGCCTGCTTCGTCGGTGACCTTCAGCCAGATCCCGGCATGCGGGTTGATGAACTGCCATTTGGTGACGGTACCGGATACGGAAATCGTCTTCTCCCGGTCGTACGCGGAGTTGGCGTGGTGGGCCGCTATCGAACTCGCCGGCAGCAGTAATACCGAGAGTACGCAAGCGACGACGGCGTAATGACTCGAGATCGGAGGAAACATCAGCATTGGCGGGTCAGATCACTCTTGCCCCGGTCGCATTTCCGGTAACTCAGAGAGCATGAGTTCCTGGCAGATAAACTCCGCGAGTTCGAAATTTCTGGTCCTGAACGTCAGCGTGCCGGTCCACGGTTCCGAATACGCGATTGGATCGTCGATCGTCACCTGATTCTCCATCGTTCCATCTTCGACGCGGCGAATTCGTTCAGTGAGCCGTAACTCATCACTAAATGGATAGCCGAGCCGGTCCAGCCAGCGCTGATTCTGTTCCGATTGCCAGCCAATGAATTGGCGCGTCTCGACAACGAGCGTGTCGCCGTCGTAGTGTCCGATCGAGTAGCCGTTCCAACTGTGAAGCGGAATTTCGGGAAATTCGCGACCGTCCATGTAAATGATGCGCCAGAAGTGATCGACTTCGAAAAGCATCATTACGCGGTCAGGCAGTTGGATGATCTCGAACGGGCGTGGCCGATAATAGGTAGCGGGTATGCCCATCGGGAGGCACTGCAGCTCCGCCGCATTCGCTTCTGTCGCAGAAGTGGTTCTTGGTCCATGGATGGGTTTTGCTAAGTCGAAACGTTCTTGCCCCCACGCCGTGAGCGGTGGTTCTGCAACCAATGGATCTGAGTTCGAGAATGTCTTCTGCCAGACTCCGGAAATATCAGGCAACGCGTCGGATGCGGATTGCCCGTATGTCGCAGAAGCCCCGAGCAGTATGCTCAGCAGTGCCGATATCCGTAGTCCGCGATTTACCACTGTAAAATGTCCCTATCTAATCAATCAGGTGCGCTGCGTACGTCGACTACGTCGCCATCCGCAAAGCCGACGAGCCTAACGGCCATCGTCGTGTCGCCATTTCGAGCCGGAAAACCCGTCAATGTGATCTCGTCGCCCGGCGAGAAGGTATCCTTGTTCCAGCTGTAGTAACGATACAGATCCAGCGTGCCCTGGAATTCACCAGACCAGCTTTCCGCGTCCCCCTGTTCATTTATGACATCGATCCAGATGCCGGCATGAGGATTAATAAACTGCCACTTCGTCACCGTGCCCGACACCGACACTGAATCGTCCCTGTCGAACGCAGAAATTGCGTGATGGGCAAACAGCGGCGCGGAGAGTAAGGGCAACATCAGGACGACGCCTCGCAATACGCGGAATGTATTTTTTTCGATTCTCATGGAGTGCTCTCTCGCAGAATTCGCCGCTACTTTCTCTCCCAATCCGATCTCGGGAACATCCGGTTCCCTAATCAAGGGGGATCATACCGATGTTGGCGAGAGTTTTCTCTAACGCGGCGAGCCAGTGTACGTAATATCCCGAATTGCTCAGGTCGGTGTTTTCCAGGCTGTTGTCGCGAGCGGCGATCGAAGCGATCAGCTCCTTACGGAACTCATCCCACCGGAAATGGCCTTGTTCGCACAACGTGACGGCCAATGCGAATACGCGGCGTTCCCAGTCATCATGAAAGACCAGCTCGCCGTTTCGACGCGGGAGCGCCACCGTCCCGTGCATGTTGGCGATCTGCTGATCGGGTTGGCGGTCCATCGGCTCGAAGCTATTTATGCGGCGGCTCGACTAACGCGACGCCGATCATGGCATCGCGGCTAACGAGTGCAGCGAGTCCTGCTTCTGAGTAACGCTCCGTCCCCTCGGGGCGCTCGGGTAGCACGAGGTAGCGGATTTCAGCGCTGCTATCCCATACCCTCACCTCGGTAGATTCGGCCAGTTCCAGACC
>Ga0310122_10000178_pt1 | contig 40418 bp, 42 predicted proteins | sample CB6_Bottom_1051__FD_203503 | JGI IMG/M metagenome (GOLD analysis project Ga0310122, IMG submission 203503) | Marine microbial communities from Western Arctic Ocean, Canada - CB6_Bottom_1051 | ecosystem: Environmental > Aquatic > Marine > Oceanic | place: Canada: Western Arctic Ocean | collected...
TTTGCAGATCTATATCAAAATCTGATGACGCTTCATTAAACATTCCAATTCCAGGTTTACGATATTCTGTTGCGTTGTCTGGATGATCTGGACAATAATAAATATCAACTAATTCCAATTTATTTTCAGTAAATGTCTTGCGGATAAAGTCATGGATTTCATTCAATTTTGATTCTTCAATTAAGCCTCGTCCAATTCCTGATTGATTGCTTATGATGCAAAATCGTTTACAGCAATTAGACATTTTTTTCAGCGCATCCAGTGTAAATAGAAAAAATTGAAAATCCTTCAAATCACTAATATATCCAGGATCAGGGTTTAACGTACCATCCCGGTCAAGAAAAATTGTGTCGTAATTTTTCATGCAATTATTTCTTCTGGTTTAACATCACTGATATGAATTGAACTGCTCAGGAAATACCCAAATCCGATAAACACTAATGGAATAAAACCAATAGCATGGATCAATACAGCGAATGCCTGAGATTCAGTTAACCCAGCACCAAAAATATTAACTAAAACATACACTGCTGCTGCATGATAGGTCCCAACGTAGCCCGGCGCTGACGGAACTGTAATCGCCATTGTAGTTGCAATTAAAACGATACCTACTGCGACCCATGTTATTTTAAGCCCTGTAGCAAAGACTACAAGTATTATACAAATGTAGTATAAAACCCAAAGCATCAATGTTAGAAAGACCAACTGAACAGAATGCTTTGTTTTAACTATGGATGTTAATCCTGTAAATACATTTTGAATATTTCCCAACAATTTTTGACCGGTCGAAGTTTGAAATAATTTCCAATGGACAAATTTATCGTGAAAATTGGAATGACTTTTACCCAACCAAATAATAAATACAAGTCCTCCAATCGTAAACACTACAAGTCCTATTAATATTTTACCACTCCATTCTATTAAAGGTGAAAAAAAGGCGAAAAATATCATCACAGCAGCCAATCCCATCAAATCGAGTATACGCTCCAAGATGATCGTTCCAAATGCCACTGAGGCGGTGATATTATTGGTACGTGAAATAGCATATGCACGTAACAACTCACCCAATCTAAAAGGCAAGACACCATTGCCAAAATAGCCGATCATTGTTGATCCGAATAAGGGATTAAATGTGAAAATTTGAATAGGTTTCAACATAAGTTGCCAACGATATGCTCGCAATGCAACACTTGCTACCATGATTAACATAGCTAATAAAATATAGGATAAATTGGTTTGGGATAAATATTCGATCAGTTCATTAAAATTCATTTCACGAAATGCATACCAAAGGCCGGCAGCGCTTATAGCAAACCCAATAATTAATTTTAAAGCTCTATTCACGTAAATCAATCACTTCCATGGCTTCTTTTCCAAATTCTGAAAATATGTAACTACCTCTTAATATTTGCCAACTATATATCTGTAAATTGATCCAATTATCCTTGTCATAATCAACATACAAGTTCTCAAAATGCCAATTACCACTTGTTACAGAAATGGTTCCTTTCATCCCAAAATCTTTCATTTCGAATGAAAACGTAATTAAACCCTTTTCGTTCCGTTTATTTGTTATGGAAATACCTGATATATCACCTGTTAGGATAGAAAAAAAATCTCTGTCTTCAGGCAAGCGTTCATCTATGATAAGCTGTTTAGTGTTTTTGTTAAAAGTTTTGATATTGTTTCCTGAAAAAAAAATATCTTGTTCTTTAGATTCAATCAGATAATCTGTTGAATCAATAAAGAAAACTGACAAGTTTGAATTATATATCTGACCGTATTGAAATTGGTTTAATTCAACATCGATCTTTTTCCATCTAAAAAATTGCAATCCTATCTTTAATGAATCAAGATCAGAAAGAGGAGATCCTTTTAAAAATGAAAAAAATATAAGCCCGTACAGGGACAGACGGACAATCATAATCTTAATCTTCTAAATGGAGTAAATACGTTTCATCCACGAGAACTTCTCGTGCTTTACTCCCTGTGAATGGCCCAACAACTGCGATCTGCTCCATTTGATCGATAAGACGTGCTGCTCGCGAATATCCAACTTTTAAGCGTCGTTGGATGAGGGAAATAGAGCCTTGCTGATGTGTTATAACTAACCGAATGGCTTCATGCAATAGTTCATCTTGATCATCGTCTCCGCCCCCATCTACTGTAAGGCCTTCAACTGTTTGACCTTCACGAATACTTGGCAAAACCAATTCAGCAGCTTTTGGCTGTTTCTGAATATGCGTCATAAGCGCTTTTATTTCCTCCAATGATAAAAATGCATTGTGAAGACGAATCGGATCAGATGCTCCTGATCCCAGATAAAGCATATCACCCCTGCCGATCAATTTTTCAGCTCCCATCATATCAATAATAACGCGGGAGTCAATTTTACTGGCTACCTGGAATGCAATTCTTGATGGGAAGTTGGCCTTGATCAAACCGGTGATTACATCAACAGACGGTCGCTGTGTGGCAATAACCAAGTGGATGCCAACCGCTCTTGCCAATTGAGCAAGACGGGCAATGGGCGCTTCAACTTCACGGGCATTCAACATCATCAGATCTGCCAATTCATCCACAACTACGACGATAAAAGGCATGATCGCTTCACCGTTGCCTTGCATCTTTTTATTGTATTCACCGATGTTGCGCACCACTGCGTCGGCTAGTATATCATAGCGTCTGCCCATTTCACGCTCTACAGCCCGCAGAGCGTATACTGCGTTCTCTACAGATGTAACAATCGGTTCATCAATATCTTCCATGGATAATAAATGATAGCCATCCAATGCCCGATATAATGACATTTCAACTTTTTTAGGATCAATAATAACAAATTTTAACTCATCGGGAGTGGAGCTGTACAATAGACTACAAATGATTGAATTCAAACAAACTGATTTCCCGGATCCTGTAGTTCCTGCAATTAGCAAATGGGGCATATCAGCCAGATCAAGTGTAGCAATTTCTCCAGTAGTATTTTTACCTATGGCCAGGTTCAACTTAGAATCAGATGTGGCAAATTTTTCGGAATTGATAACGGATTTGAAATATACTGTGGCCGGATTGCGATTTGGAATTTCTATACCCACAGAAGATTTACCTGGAATGGGAGCAATAACCCGAACACGGCTTGCTTCCATTACTCGGGCAAGGTCATCTGAAAGCTGGACAAATTTATTTACACGAACACCTTCTGCAGGCTCAACTTCAAATAATGTAATCACAGGACCTGGACTTACATTAACCACTTTTCCTTCTACACCAAATGTCAATAATGATTGTGTAAGAAAATTTGCACGATCAACGAGTTCATCACGGCTCATACTGTCTGAAATATTCACAGGAGTTGCTAAAAGATCTGATAAGGGCAGTTGATACTCTCGTTTGGGTTGCTGTCTCTCCGTCACTTTATCCAGATTCACTTCATCTTCTTCAATAATTTCACCTACTTCGATATTTTCATCTTCAAGAGCTGGAGCAACTTCCAGATTTTCTTCAATCTTTTCAGTTGGTGAATCTTTAGACGTCAGTTCTGTTTCTATTTCTTGATCAACATCATCGGCTTTAGAATACTCTTCTACGAGTTCATCATCTGTTAATGCTGGAATGTGAGCAGGTGGAATTGGTGCTACGACAGGGATAGTTGATTCTTCTACGTTTTCTACTTCTTCTACAGGTTCAGTAACTTCTGCTGTTGTTAATGTTTCATCTTCATCTTGTCTTTGAGCATCGATCTTCTGCAATAATTCCTGGGTGTGCTTACGTTTGGCGTCTTCCGTAACAGAAATCTCTTTTTTGAGTTTTCGCTCATCCCGCTTTTTATTTAGTTTAATACCCAGTTTTTCTAACGGTCCATATAAACTAAATTCAAAATAACCCCGTAATAATACTAGCCATAACGCAATCAGTAAAATAGATGTACCGATCAATCCCAAAAAGCTGTACAGGAAATTGGCGAGATTACCGCCAACAAGTCCGCTACTGGTAAAATCGAGTCCGGTGCGGTCATTGATCCCGATTTCAACTAGACCAATCGTTACGGATAATAGGACAACAACTCCAACTGCATAACCTCCAATGCGATTAAACGTTGCTAATTCCTTTTGACTGAAGCAGAGCCAACCCCAAATAATTCCCAAAATGGGTAATATAAATGTGGAGTAACCAAAAAGAAATTTGACAAAGAAATATGATAGGTAAACTCCAAGGATACCCAAAGGATTTTCTATCTGGACATTAGGTGAAATGCCGGGATCTTCACTGGGGGAATAGCCAATAAGACTGACAAACACCAACAGCGAAGTTGTAATGATCAGGATACCAAGTATTTCGAGGCGTCTGTCTTTCAAAACAGCTGGGGTTGCTTTGTTTTCACGGTTCTGAACCAATCAACAAATTGAACAATACCATCATATAGATGGGTTTTGGGAGTGTAATCCAGGCGTGATTCTGCGCGGGAAATATCGGCATATGTGCGTAGCACATCTCCGGAAGGGAGATCGCGCTCATCAAGGATGGCAGTCCTACCGGTAACGTCACTGATTGTGGAGACCAGATCAGCCAATTTTACTGGTTCAGAATTTCCGAGGTTGTAGATCATGAAATCGTCGTTTGATTCCAACGCTGCAAGTATACCACCAATGATGTCTTGGATGTAAGTATAATCTCGTGCTGTGGAACCATCGCCGAAAAATGGCAGCGGCTGTTCAAGAAGCATAAAACGAACAAATTTATGAATGGCCATTTCCGGTCGCTGCCGTGGACCATAAACGGTGAAAAATCGTAAACAACTTGTTGGTATTTCATATAGATGAGAATACGTAAAACAAAGTTCTTCACCCATTTTTTTTGTCGTTCCATAAGGAGAAATCTGTTGATCTACCATGTCTGTTTCTGAAAAAGGAATCTTATCATTATTGCCGTAAACTGATGAAGAAGAAGCAAAGATAAATTTCTGGATATCCTTATCTTTCATTTCTTCCAAAAGAACCTGCGTACCATTGATATTCACATCTGTATATAAGACAGGATTTTCCAAAGACGGTCTTACACCTGCCATAGCGGCAAGATGAATCACCGTATCAAATGTATAGGTTGTAAAAATCTCTCGTATAAAAGATTCATTTCTAATATCACCATTATGAAATGAATAACGCTTATAATCCAAATGTGGTTTTTGATTCAAAAGCTTGATTTCCGGATGATAGAAATCATTTAGATTGTCGATACAGATAACCTGTTTGCGCTGACTCAACAATTTGTCAATTAGATGTGACCCAATAAATCCACAGCCGCCTGTAACTAAAATCGAACTCATAATTGTGCGGTTCCATTTTTATAAAACGGAGGTTTCACGATAACGGCTTTCATCATTTTTCCTCGAATTTCAATCTCGAGTTCCTTTCCGGATTTATGTTTACCAAACTGTACAAAGCCAAGTCCAATCCCCTTTTGTAAGGATGGAGAATGAGTTCCACTGGTAACAACACCCACTTCTTTTCTGTCTGCAAAAATCGTATAGCCTTTCCTTGGAATTGCCCTATCCACCATTTCAAATGCAGCTAAATACCGAGTTTTATTTTCTTTCGCTGAAATAACCGCATCTCTTCCTATAAAATCTTTATTATGCGTTTTGGTGATCCAACCAAGCCCGGCTTCGATAGTATTTGTTGTTTCATCAATATCATTACCATAAAGACAAAATTTCATCTCCATCCGCAATGTATCCCGACATCCAAGTCCACAAGGTGTTATTCCTCCAACATTCATGATAGTATCCCAGATTTGTTGAATGGAATCATTATCGGCATAAATCTCAAAACCCAATTCACCGGTGTAACCCGTCCGGGCGATGGTGGCGCTGGCGCTACCCACTTTGCTTACGATGAATGTATAAAACGAAATATCAGAAATATCCTCTTTTACCACTTTCTGTAGAATTGATCTCGAATCCGGACCCTGTAAGGCAATAAGCCCAGTTTCTGCGCTTACATCAACAAGTTCTACATCATCCGGTTTATGCTTATTCAGCCACATAAAATCTTTTTCCAAATTTGAAGCATTCACTACCATCATGAACCAATCATTATATCGATATACTACAATATCATCCACAATACCACCATCATCGTAGCACATGGCCGAATACTGGGCATCGCCCGCATCCAGAATTGTTATATCATTCACAGTCATACGATTTAAAAACGCTTCAGTATTCTCTCCACTGACCATGAATTCACCCATATGGGACACATCAAATATTCCACATGAATTACGTACAGACAAATGCTCTTGAACAATTCCAGAATATTGGATTGGCATCTGATACCCCGCAAAGTCTACCATCCGTGCATTTAGATCGATGTGTTTTTGATATAGTAGTGTTTGCATTTATAAATCAATTACTTGATTCGAAGTACTCTTTGAGTTTACCCATCCCTTCAGTGATATCCTCCACAGTGATACCCGAATACGCAAAGCGAATATAAAATTCTGTTTCCCCATTTTGAGGACGCCCAAAATGTTCGCGAGTACAAAAAGAGACGCCTGAATTGTGCAATGCTCCTTCTTGAAGTTCACCTATTTTTGAAAACCCTTTACGTTTCATGATGTTTGTGACATTGGGAAATAAATAAAATGTGCATTCCGGTTTGGCTACATTAAGACAATCAATAGCATTAAGTCCTGTTGATGCTGCATCCCTTCTTTTACGCAATTCACCCAAAATAGCCTCTGCACCAGATTGATCGCCAGTCACCGCTTCTACCATAGCCCATTGATGAAAATGATTGGTACAGGATTCATCATTTACATTCAATTGATTGATCACTTTGATCACATTTTCCGGACCAATGGATGCCCCTATACGCCAGCCGGTCATGGCAAATTTTTTAGAAAATGTATATAAGATCACCGACCTTTCCTGCATTCCGGGAATATTTACGATGGATTGCGGTTCCGTATCATAAAGCATCTCATAATAAGCGTCATCGCTCAACACCCATAGATCATGCTCAATAGCTATTTGGGCCAGTGCTTCCATTTCTTCTCGCGAAGATTCTGCGGAAATGGGATTATTATAATTATTATAGATCAGGGCTGTGGTTTTATCCGTAACTGAAGTTTTTAATTTCTCAATATCAATAGCAAAACCAGTATCCGTTTCATCATAACGATAAGACACAGCAATACCGCCGTGATATTCTATCTGGCTTTCGTAAATGGGATAACCGGGATTTGGATAAAGCACTTCATCCCCGGGATTCATAACCGCTTGAATGAATTTGCCAATAGTGGGTTTCCCGCCTGGTTGAACAGAAACATTTTCCGGATCAAAATGTACTCCCCTTTTAATGCCTACATCTTCAGCCAGAACTTCACGTAGTGGCAATATTCCTTCTGCAGGGCAATAGCCGTTTTTTCCATCGACAATGTATTTATTGGCAGCTTCCACAATGTTCAGTGGTGTTGAAAGATTGATATCACCCAAATGAAATGGATATATTTTATTTCCCTTGGCAGCCCATTTTCGAGCCTGTGCAGAAACGGCAAAAGCCGTTTCTGTACCCAGACGGTTAATACGTGTTGCGATTTTCAAGGAAATCCTTAAATTTTAACGAGAGCTTTTTTAATAATCTCTTCAATACTGCCCTCCAGTTCTCCAGCTTTTTCCAGTTGCCGTATTGCCTGGTTGACTTGCCTCCTCTTATATCCCAGTGACATTAAAGCAATAATTGCATCACCGGCCATACCGTCCTCGGCAACGAACATGAAATCCAAATTATCATCATCCTGATCGACATATTTTTCTTTCAACTCCACAATGATCCGTTTGGCAGTTTTGGGTCCGATGCCGGGAATCACCGTCAATGATTTTACATCACCGGCGATAATGTTCTTCTTGAATTCTTTTGGATTCGATCCGGAAAGTATATTCATAGCCGATCGGGGACCAATACCGCTGATTGTATTCAGCATCATAAACATATTACGCTGTTCATTATCGATAAAGCCGTATAGCTCCAGTAGGTCTTCACGGACATTCAGATATGTAAGCAGTTCTGCATCCTGACCTTTTTCAGGTAATTCATTGTATGTGGCAACGGTAATTGAGAGCTTCAAACGTATACCATTCATATCCAGCACAACGTGGGTTGGATACTTATAAAATAGTTTACCTTTTATGGAATCGATCATTGGACAAATTGCTGTTGATTGATATAACACAGCCCCACCGCCAGTGCGTCAGATGAATCAAAGGGTGTTGGGATTTCCTTCAATTTCAAAATATTCTTTACCATATACTGAACTTGTTGCTTCGTTGCACTGCCGTTGCCTACTACCGACTGCTTCACCTTTTTCGGAGCGAATTCCGTGCAGACAATATCATTTCTTGCAGCGGCCAAAATGATCACTCCCTTCGCTTGACCGAGCATTAGGGCTGATTTAAAGTTTTTGTGATAAAATGTATCTTCCACTGCTACCACATCCGGATTGAAATCTTTTAACAATTTCATGGTTTCTTCGTGAAGATATTTCAAACGATCTTGCAGCGGGTTTTTTTGCGGCGGTTTGATAACACCGTAGCCAAGAGCCTTGGCATTGCGCTTGTTATAGTCCAAGATTCCAAATCCAGTCACATTTATTCCAGGATCAAAACCTATAACGCGCATTAGTTCTCGGTATCGAAATTGGTAAAAACTGCTTTAATGTCATCGTGGTCTTCTAGTGCTTCTAGAAGTGTAATGACAGACTGTTCCTTATCACTATCGACATTCTGCAGATTCTTTGGCACCATGTCAATATTGGCGGATTCGACTTCATAGCCTTTTTCTTCCAACGCATCAAGAACAGACATGATATCAGACGGATCGGTGGAAATAATGATGAAGTCCCCATCGACTTCAAAATCTTCTGCGCCGACCTCCAAAGCATCTTCAAATACTTTTTCCTCATCAACACTATTGGCTTTAAGCGTGATCTGTCCTTTTTTATCAAACATCCATGACACAGAACCATTTTCCCCAAGGTTACCGCCATATTTTGTAATAAGATGACGAATATTAGCAACGGTGCGTTTTTTATTATCCGTCAAACATGCCATCATGATAGCCACACCTGCTGGCCCGTAACCCTCATAGATCGTTTCTTCGTAATTGACACCGGGGAGTTCACCCGTTCCTTTTTTGATGGCACGAGTAATATTGTCAGATGGCATATTTGCCGATTTTGCATTGGCGATTGCTTGCCTTAATCGAGGATTGCTTTCCGGATCTCCACCGCCCTCTCGGGCAGCTATGGTAATTTCTTTAATAATGGTGGTGAATATCTTGCCACGCTTGGCATCAGTGGCGGCTTTCTTGTGTTTGATAGTAGCCCATTTGCTATGACCGGACATATTTCCTCTGAATCTCAGTTAAAATTGAATCAAAAAATTAAAACGGCTGAAGGGTTGTTTCCTATATGGGAAACAATGAAACATACTAATTTCCTATCCGAATGATCATTCCCGTCCGTTGCGGTGTGATCCGCGTACGGATCACCCAGGCAGAACGGTAGCCCATTTTATGAAGGTTCTGACGCATTTTATCGGCGTCTTCCCTGACCACGTAATCACCAATGCGCACTTTATAATTGGGTGTTTCATACACAACATATACAGAATCTTCCAAAGTAGAATTTAAAATGATACTTAATGAATCTGCTTTTGTTATGGAATTTGAAGCCAATACCTGTACTCGAAAACCATCGGTAACCCAATGAACCGTATCTGCCGATAAAATGGAATCAATAGCATTGACTCCCGGCAAAACATTATTAATAATCACCGGCCATTTGGGTTGCACATCACGATGTTTGTTGGGATCAAAAATCTTTTTGAGATCAATCTCTTGTCCCAGCACAAAAGATATAATTAAAAGAGGTATTAATCTTTTCATGTAAGCGGTCGTATTGTATTAATGGGTATCCAGCCTTTCTTGCCATCCAGCAAAATAATTTCAATCCAATTATCCTGGACTTGTGTGATCTCTGCTTTCAATCCTTCATGAATTTTGAAAACGATCATTTCATCCCGCACCGCAGGCACGGAATACACATTCACTGTTGATGATAGAATAACACCCTCTTCAATACCTGTCACATCCCAATATTTATCCAAGCAAATTCCATGAGCAAGAATGGTAAAAATAACAAAAGCAGTTTGCAGTCTTGAAGTTGATTGACGACCCAGAAATCTAAATTGTCCCAAAGCATAGACCAGCCCAACCAGCAAAAGAAAAACACTTCCCCAAATAAGCAGATCATTCACTGTCTGGGAATTCTTAAAAGCGCGATACCAATTCAAAAATACAAATCCTTCCGGAATATCTATGCGGTCTTTCACTCTCGTATTGGTGAAGTCCAGGTTATGCTTGAGATCACGATTCCGCGGTTCAAACTGCAGCCCTTTTTCATAGGCCCACACAGCGTGCCCCACTTCGCCCATGCGGTAGTAAGCATTCCCCAGGTTATAATACAGATCTGCATGTTCCACCGAAATCAACATACGCTCATAGGTTCGAGCAGCCTGGATATATTTTTCGTCATCGAAATAATAATTTCCCTGCACAAACAGACTGTCCGCATTTGCTGCAAACAAGTTAGAAACCAGCAATGCTAAATAAATAATTTTCATGCGTGGCTGTCCATTTTTTTAAGCAATTTTCCCGCCGTTCCGGCGATATCTTGATCCGTCATTGTTTCGGGCGAATAACGCCCGGCATCGCAATCCTTTAATAATTGTATTAATTCCTCTAATTCTTCCGGTGGTATAATTCCGTTTAATTCCTGCTCAACAAAAAGGGGATCCATTTTATCCGTTTTCAACTGCCAGCGTTCCTTCAAATATGTGTAAATAGTGAAAGCAACATTTTCAATACTGGATTGCGTTTGCAGTGACTTTAATGCTCGTTTTAATGCTCTGTGGGACATGCGCTGGCCGGTGGTGGCAATGCGCTGCTGCTGATAGCGTGTAAATGTAACGGGAGCTAAAAAGAGTCCGGCTGCCAAAATATAGCTGGTCCAAACCCAGATAGGAATGCCTCTGCTGCCCCGCTCGATCCATGACCGCGGTGAAGTCACGTTGTAATGAATGTCCTGGCCTAGCAGTGCGATCTCTTCTTTGGTGAATCCTGATGTACCGGACGTAAGTTGATCTTTTGCCGGGGAAATGTTCAATTCAACAGAACGGGAACTGATGGAATGAAATTGTTCATCCTTTGGATTAAAATATGCCAATTCAATACGCGGTAAAAATACTTTACCGGCCTGACGTGGAATAAGAATGTATTCCCATTTCATATTACCGGTGAATTGATCCCAAAGTTGTTTCTGTTCGAAGGATGCTGTGGGTGGGAAAACTTCCATCGTTTCCGGGAAATCCAACTTTGGCAGGCTGAACATATTCAAATTTCCCGTGCCTTGCAATTCTACATAATAAGTCACCGCTTCATTGGCCTTGACCTTATCGGTATCTACGGATGCAGCAAGCTTGAATTCACCCACTGCACCGGTGAAGTTTGCTGGTTGACCGGCAGGATAAGGTTTTACACGAATTTTTCTCGATTCAGTACGCAGCACCTTTTGTACAGTTTCATTGAAAAAATTATTGAAGAAGGGATCGCCAAATATACTGCGCTGTCTTTTCCGCTTTTTCTGAATTTGAACATTGCAACGCACCGTCATGGGAGTTAATTCCAACTCGCCTGTTTTCGTGGGGAAAAGCGCCACTTTATACAGCGTCGCTACATTATAAAGAACACCATTAATGGTAGTTTGGTTAAACCTTGGAGGGCGCGGGACCGATAATTCTTCTGTCCAGAAACCCACACTCTCCGGATATTTAATATCTTCCAAGCTCATTTGCACTCTTGTGTACAATTTATAGGTAACCGTGACCTGCTCGCCGACATACACTTCATCTTGGTCAATTTCCGCCAGTAAAAATAATTCATCTTTATTCACGACCTGCCCACTTCCTTTTATATTCATGCGAATGGGCTTTGTTTTCAGCTTTTTCCCATCAACAGTCACAGTTAAAGCCGGTATGGTCAATTGTCCTTTTTGATTGGGCACCAGCGTCCAGGTAAGCGTTTTGCTGGAGGTGGCTTTGCCGTTGATCCATTGGTAGCTGGTTTGCTGAGCAGGACCGCTGATGATGGTAAAATTTTTCTCCAATGGCGCCAGGTTTATGCGGGGCATATTATCCGCATCTTTAGTATCGATCTTGAACGTAAAGGTCTCGTTCACCGCCAGTTGATTCACATCTACGGACGCTGTCACAGACTGTCCGGATACTAATTGAAATAATAAAATGATTGAGAAAAAGACCCGCATTACCAGTCTTTCTCCAGTTTTTTAGACGGTACTTTGGCCATCTGTCGCTTTTGATTCACTTTTTCATCCTTTTTCAGGGCGTCTAAAATAGCCTGAGCGTGCTGAAGATCCTGCTGTTTTTCCGGGTCTTCCTGAGCTAGTTCTTGTTGCTCTTGTTCCTGCTGTTCTCGCTGCTCCTGTTCGCTTTGTTCCAACTGTTGCTGCTCTTGCTGTTCCTCTTTCTTTTCGCCTTCGTTCTCTTGTTGTTGATCTTCACCTTGTCGTTGCTGCTGGTTTTCTTCACTCTTGCCTTGCTGTTGTTGCTCCTGCTGCTGCTGATAGCGTAACATTTCGTAATTGTGTTTTGTGTCTTTATCCCCGGGATTTAATTCCAGTGCTTTGCGGTAAAACACCAGTGCTTCCTCATTCATCTTTTGATTAACCAGGGTATTGGCCATGTTGTAATAGGCCTTGGATCGCAATTCTTTATCTTCTGTTTCCAAGGCCCATTGAAAGGCATCCAGCGCCCCTTGGAAATCCTGCTGCTGAAACGCAGTGGTTCCCAGGCCAAATTGAGCTGCGGCATCCTCATCCTTTTCTTCCAGGATGGATTCGTAATAATGGCGAGCGTGTTCGTAATCTCCATTCCGGTAGGCCTTCAGGCCGTCGTCCTGGGCAAATACCATTCCTGCAAAGACAAATATAAAGATCTTATACAATTCGTCCCCTCCAAGTGCTTTCTTCTTTTTTTCGTGTAGGCAGTATTATACTCACACATAAGAACAGAAATGAAAGAAATGCGAATGACTGGTAGCGGTCCTCGAATTCAGCATAAACATGGGACTGGATGGTGCGCTTTTCCATGGTATCAATGGCATTCATGATTTCCCGATGACTGGCAGCACGGTTGTCAAAACGGACAAATACGCCATCACCGGCGCGGGCAATATCCCGGAGCAAGCCTTCGTTCAAAACAGACGTAACGAGAATTCCCTGGCGGTCCCGCTTATATTCCCGGGAACCATCCTTTTCGATGAGGGGAATCAGCGAGCCGGTTTCAGTACCCACACCGACAGTATGGATAATCATACCTTGGCTGCTGGCCGTTTCCGCTAAACTGATAGCCGTTCCTTCGTGGTCCTCACCGTCCGTCACCAGAACAAAAACTTTATAATGCTCGCTCTCCTCGGTAAATGCTGACAATCCTGTTTTAATAGCCGTGCTCAAGTCCGTGCCTTGAGTTGGGATTAATTTTGTATCAATTCCGTCCAAAAATAATTGGGCCGCTTCATAATCGGTGGTTAGAGGTAAATAGAGATGACTGGAGCCGGCAAAGACCACCAACGCCACTCGGTCGCCTTTCAGCTTACGGATCATTTGGCTAATCTCAAACTTGGCTTTTTCCAGTCGATTGGGTTTCACATCTTCTGCGTCCATGCTCTGGGATACATCTATGGCAAAGACAAGGTCGACACCTTTCCGCTCCACAGGTGCCAAGCGCGTACCGATCTGGGGTCCGGAAGCGGCAAAAACCAATAATATTAGCCCATACACGCCTAAACGCTTTTGCCAGCGAATTCGACCAAAATCAACCCGCTGAAATAGATTCTCCTCGAGAGCGCCGTCAATTTGGCTGAACAGTGAGTTGTTTTTTCTTTGTCGGACAGTCCACGTTAGCCACATGAGCAAGAGTGGAACATAAAGCAATAGAATGAATGGAAAACGAAAATGAATCACGTTCGTCTCCGAAAAACCGATCGGTCTAGTGTTTCATAACACAATCCCAGCATCAAAGCGGGAATGAGGAGCCAGCCGAAAAGCTCTTTGTATTGGGTATATTCCTTCACCTGGATCTCGGTTTTTTCCAATTCATCAATTTCATCATAAATATTCACCAGCATATTCTCATCGGTGGCACGGAAATATTTCCCCCCGGTGCGATCGGCAATGGCTCTCAACGTTTTCTCATCGATCTCATTACGGATATAACCTCTATTGGGAATAAAAGACACGGACTGGTTTGTTCCGGCACCGATGGTATAGATACGAATATCAAACTGGCTGGCCAAATCTGCAGCTGTAAGCGGATCCAATTCCCCGGCATTATTGCTGCCGTCGGATAGGAGAATCATAACCTTGCTCTTGGCATCACTGAAGCGTAAGCGATTGGTCGCATTGGCAATCGCCATACCAATGGCAGTGCCGTCAACTTCCCTGTCGGCAATGCGTACATCTTTAAGCAGATTCTGTAATACATTCTTATCCACCGTCAGGGGACATTGAATGAAAGATTCCCCGGCAAAGACCAAGAGTCCGATACGGTCCTGTTCCCTGTTCTGGATGAAGGTATTAGCGGTGCGCTTTACTGCTTCCAAGCGATTGGGATTAAAGTCCTCCGCCAGCATGGAACTGGAAATATCCAGCACCATGACCATATCCACAACCTGCACATTCTTTTCCTGGATACTTTCTACAATCCTTGGTCGTGCAAGTGCAATTATTATTAAAGATACAGTTATAACCTTAAGAATATTAATAAATAGAATTTTGGCATTTCCCCGCTTGCGAAATGCATCCGGGATCAACTGTAATGATGCAATACGCATGGTGCCTTCATGTTTCCAGCCTTGTCGTTTTTGCCAAATGAAATAAGCTGGGATAATGAGTAATCCCAATAGAATCCATGGATGTTCAAAAAATATCATTATACCTTGTTACGCATACCGATATGAAATTCTATACGCAAGTGGATAAGAATTGTTTCTAATCGTGAAATAACGGACGAATGCCCGTAATAAGAATTTAATTACTAGTTTTCGTTATCATCTTCTACTGAAGAAGCGGCATCTTCAATTTCCCGCTTCACTTCATCGGCGCCGGCCTTGAATTCCTTCGAAGCCTTACCCAATGAACGAGCCAATTCCGGCAGTTTCTTGGCGCCGAATAGTAATAAAACAACCAAAAGGATAAGCAGTAATTCCCAATAACCAAAGGCTGCTTGAATTAATGTGTACTCCATAAAAATCTCCGTTTTATAAAATTTTATCCCTGAAATTTACAACACTCATCTTAAATATCGCAGGAAGTAGTATGCACCGGCCAAACCGATTATGCTGGTGAAATTCATTTTAATGGATAGCCCGAATTGTATTGTAAACATAATCATATCTAATACGATTACACCATTTTCATGCCCTGCCAAGCTGCCAAGGTCAAAGGATACACTCGTCAGGAAAAAATCTTTTACAACGCCTTCAGGAAGGATCAATCCTAATAACTCCCCTGTTAACGTACCTGCCATGGCGCCTACAAACAATGTAATTGTAATGAGTGCTATTGAACGTTTAGCCATTATTTTTGAATGTTGACTTCTTCTTCAAAGCGGTTGTGGTCGATCATCCACTTGACGGTACTCCACAGAACATAAAATGACACGATAGGAAATAGCACAATCCCTTTCCATAAGATGGCGCTGGTTATAAGCAAAACCACGCCGATGAGCTGCAGTGTATTTGACTTGCCCTTTTTAAAAGATAAAAGTGGAAATTTTGCAAAACGTACAGGACTTACCATCATAAAACCTAACGTTACGATCATAGGCAGTGCAATGCGCGGATCACCCATTTCACCAAAAACCTGATGGTTGAATAACATATAGCTGACAATAATGATTGCATTGATTGGTGTGGGGAGACCAGTGAAAAATGATTTTGGATCATCTTCCTGCATAATATTGAATCGTGCCAGTCGAATCGTCCCAAATAATAATGGCGTAAAAGCGATCAAACCGCCAAACAATAGTGGAAGTCCTTCTACATAAACAGTATAGACCAATAATGATGGTGCGGCGCAAAATGATACTGTATCCGCAAAGGAATCGAATTCCACGCCAAATTTGGTGGGAATACCCAGCATCCGGGCCAGTTTACCATCGGCTGCATCACATAAACCGGCAAACAGGATCAGCCAGCCGCCGCGTATGGGGTCACCTTTGATCATCATAACAATACCCATGAACCCCAGAAACATGTTTATCACAGTGATGAGATTGGGAATGAATCGACGCTTTTTACCTTTTTGCTTCATATTCAAGGGGAGAAATGACCAATAATGGTCATGCCTCCCGTTACTTTGTTACCAACCTTAATATTGACTACAGAATTGAAAGGTACGATGAGATCGGTACGAGAGCCAAACATTATAAAACCAAAACGTTCGCCCGTTTTAACTGATGAACCTACCTTTGCATAACAATGAATACGTCGAGCAATGATTCCGGCAATCTGCTTAATCTTGATTTTTTGGTTACCGCGGGATAATACAACAATCGCTTGTTCATTCACATCACTGGCACTATGATTAAAAGCAGCTTTGAATTCACCTTTTTTATAGTCTACACTTTCCACGATTCCGCCAATAGGCATTTTATTGGAATGAACATTGAAAACATTTAAAAATATGGATACCTGTTTCGCTTTACCCACTACATCATCATCTACATTTTTGACTAACACAACTTTACCATCGGCTGGTGCAATGAGGAGATTTTCACCTGTAGGTGTTATGCGTTTTGGATCACGGAAAAAATTGAGGCTGAAAACGAATAGCAACCCGAAAATATAGTAGAACACTTTCAGGTATGACATTTCATAGCCATACCCCGTGACACCGCAAACAAAGGTAACGACCATGAGCCCTACCAGTATTTTTCTTCCTTCAGGAGCCAGCATTATTGTACTCTCGCCAGGATTATATACTTTGTCAATGTTTTGCCGTCTCTATAGAGCGTAAGCTTAATGCGGTTTCCGGAACGCAGGTCACTTTCTTTAATGATCTTTAAAATCTCCCGTGAACTGCTGATCTTCTGTCCATTGACAGCTGAAATAATATCACCGATCTCTACTCCTGCTTTTTCAGCATTGCTGCCTGCTTCCACTTCCACTACAATAACGCCTTTTGTGAATGGTACGTTCAGATATTCTGCAACTTCAGCAGTCAGTCGTTCAACAGCCAGTCCCGTGGAAAAACTTCTGTCTACTTTCCCCGAAACTTTTAATTCTTCAGCAATATCTTTTGCCAAATTGATGGGAATGGCGAATCCGATACCAATACTTCCTTCAGTAAATTGAGAGGCAGTATAAATAAATGTATTTATGCCGATCACTTCCCCCATGCTGTTCACCAATGGTCCGCCGCTGTTTCCGCGGTTGATGGCTGCGTCAGTTTGGATCATGTCCTTGTATACCCGGCCTTTTTGAGGACCGAAATCCATATCCACAGCACTAATGATCCCTGCCGTGGCTGTGGGCTGTTTGCTGATATCAAAAAGTCCAAATGGATTTCCCAGGGCAATGACCCATTCACCAATAATCAGATCGTAGGAATCACCTAGAGTTGCATACGGAAAGTTTCTACCATTCAATTTTAACAGGGCCAGATCAGTAATATAATCTGTACCAATAATCTCTGCTTCAAATTCCTCACCTCCGGGCAGTGCAACTATCACTTCCGTGGCATTTTCGATGACGTGATAATTGGTTAAAACATAACCATCAGGACTGATGACAACACCGGAACCTGAACTATGGACTTCCCTTTTCCGACTGCGTTCAGGGAAGAAAAAATCAAAGAAGGGGTCGCGGGTGAAAGGATTATAAACATCTTGAATCTGCACAACACTGATGGATGCAACGGCAGGTTCCACAGATTCGATGGCTCGTGTTATAGCAGTATGTCGGGAAGCTTCGACCTCCCACTGACCACATAACATGGACACAGTTATAATAATGCTAAAATATATCCGCACCATCATACTCAACTTTTTCTAAAAACAGTCCCTGGGGTGGTGCTTTGTAAATCTGTACATTTTCCTGAGGATTATTTAATATTTCTTCAAATTCTAATTTGGTCATTTTTTTACGCGTAACTTCAACCATCGTCCCAACGAGGTAGCGCACCATGTGGTGTAAAAACCGATTTGCCGCTACCCTGTAATTTACGATTCCACTTTCATTCGACCATTCAGATAAATAAAGGTTGCAGACACGGTTTTCTATTTCAGGATTGAATTTTGAAAATGAAGTGAAATTATGTTCCCCAACTATTTTATCCGCCAGCTCATTGAGACGATTTAAATCAAGCGGGCCTGTCTGCCAGATTGTATTGCGGTCCAAAATGTATTCATCGGTCCGGCAGTGATATACATACTGCCGTTTAACGGCTGAAAACCTAGCATGGAAAACGCCGGAGACAACGGCACAATCGTTTATCCGAATATCTTCCGGTAAATTGCCATTCAGGGCTGGTATTATATCACAAGTGGCCATGTCTGTCTCCCAATCAAAATGAGCTATCTGCCGCAGTGCGTGGACACCGCTATCCGTTCGGCCTGAACCAATAACATTAATCTTTTCACCTTTAGTTAAAATTGATAAAGCATTTTCTAATTCTTCCTGAATAGACCGGTCTGACTTTTGCACCTGCCAGCCGTGGTAAGCAGAACCGTCGTATTGTATTTGTATTTTAAATCTGGGCAATGTTATGCAGTGTAATAAATATAAATGAAATGATAAGCAATATGAAAAAATGCGCTTTAGTAAATGGAATTGGCTGGGCAACCCCCCGGGGTATTTGCCGTCCGTAGCCGCGCAGGGTCATTGCACAGGCAATATCATCGGCTCTGTGTAAATGGATCATGATCATGCCGGGTAATTGCCGGGCAGTTTCTTTCCAGCGTTGAATTCTTCCTTTTTCAACATTCAAACCAAGTGCTTTATGAATCCCCTGCCAGCGGCTCCAATCGCGCTGCAATGAGGGATAAAAACGTAATGTCATTTCCATAAACAAAAACCAGTCCTCTACTTTTCTCCATGGTTTATTGAATTGTACCCAAATACTGCGCAGTGCCTGGAAAACAGAACCTGTTCCAGAACCAATGGTATACATATTCATAATTGCCATCACCAAAATAAACTTAATCATGGCAGTCCCAATTTCAACAAATATTTGAAAAAGCGTTGACTGTGTCATGATTATTGAAATAATAAAGTAAAAGCCAATCATGACCGGCAGAAAAAAGAAAAATGATCTCAAAGATCTAATAATTCTGATGATTGAGACATTTTCAATCAATGCAATGAAAATGAATAGCAACCCATAACCCAACCAGTGAAACAATGTTGGGCTTAATAATACTGCAGTTGAAAATGATAAATAAAGCCACAGTCTGATCAACGGCTGTTTAATTAACGCTGACATGGCTTAAAACTGTATGGCAAGAGTTAAACCGGAATAACCGTTTTCCATATTAATCAAGGGCTGCATAGATACAGCCTCGATCTGGGAGATGCGCTGAAGATAAAGTGCATCGATGGCTGAAACGATATGATTCATTACGATACTGCCGGCAATGAATTTAGCGCCTAGAGCCCATGTATCACTGGCGACCCTGTAATCGCGGTATTGAAGGCGTTTTTCTTCGGAAGTCCATTCCCAGTGCCATTCACTATTCATTGGATAAATTGCATCATAATCCCGAAAGCGCAGGTGTTCTTCATTGTGGCCGTTCAATGATTCATAATTGCCAACATCCACCCAAAATTGTCTGTCTTTCCCACTGGTTTCAACACCGGCATAATCAGCAGCATATGCCTGAAAGAGATCAGTATAATTATTGCTAACGATCAACGCTCCGGCAAATGATGTCCATAATGCAGTTTCTGAAAGGATGAATATTCGTCCACGGTTCGGTTTTTCAAGGGTATACTCTCCCCAGCCAGGCAGTAAAAAAGATTTGACCATCGGACTTAAGCCATTGCTGTTTTGACCAAAGGCTATAGTGCAGAAAAGCGAAAAGATTATGACTGTTTTCTTACCCATTCCCAAATGACTAATCCTAAACCAATAAGAATACACATCAGAGCGAATACATCACCACTGGTAGTGTACCAATCTTGTGCAAGAAACGTTAATGATCCAAAAATAATGCCCTGCTCATAAAACGCTAGTTCTTGTTCTGCTTTCCCCGAAGGAGCAATAATCCCGGAAATTCCTGTATTGGCACTACGCACGACGGGCACTCTATTTTCTACAGCCCTTAATTGAGCCAGAGCAAAATGCTGGTATGCGCCGGGAGAATCGCCGGACCAAGCATCGTTGGTCTGGATGGTAAGAAAATCTGCTCCTGATACAACGAATTTTTTCGCTATCCTTGGGATACTGGATTCATAGCAGATCATGTTACCAAAACGCTTATCATCAACATTAAATATGGTGTATTCACTGCCGTGATCAAAGTTCCCTTGACCAAAATTTAATTCCTTTAATTGCGGAAATTTATATGATAATGGTACATACTCTGCAAAAGGTACCAGGTGGATTTTATGATACATTTCATGTGAACCATCAATATTCAGCAGAATCGAACCATTATAATAATGTTTTCTATCTTTAAGTGTTTCCACGTCTACAGTCCCGGATAATATTGGTATTTTATTTTTTTTAACATGGGCCTGGATCTGTTTTCGTACCGGAGATGTACGCAAATATACCGGCAGAGCCGACTCAGGCCATAATACAAGGTTCGGCTGCGATGCCATCGCCTCTACCGTTAATGAATCCATGAGCGCAATAAGTTCAGCGCGGAAAGAGCGGTCCCATTTTTGTACAGGATTCACATTAGGCTGGATGACAGCGACTGAAAAGTCTGATGCAATGGATTTTATTTCCACTGCATTAAGACGCCATGAACCAATTCCAAAAACGATACCCCACAATACGATTGCCCCCAAAATATATTGTTTTGGCCGAGTTGCAGACAAAGCCAAATAAAATAATCCGTTTAGGAGGCAGATAAATAATGTAATCCCGGCAGTTCCGGTAATGTCAGCTGTTTGAATCATGGGTAATATTGAAACTTGAGTCAACGCCAGATCACCCCAAGGGAAACCCATGGACCCTAAACTGCGGATAGTTTCCATGGTGATCCAAACAAAGGGAAACATCATTAAACCTATTTTTAATTGCTTTTGTAAAAATGAAATAGCAATGCCAACTAAAACCCAAAATATGCCCAGGTAAAAAACGACAGCAACTAAAGATAAAAATGCGATGAATACTGTCGCACCTTGATTCAAACCTATCCAGTAAAAGGCGATTGTGTGAGCGGTGACAGCAGCTAAATATGACATAGACGCACTGGTTTTAACGCTTTTATTCAGCCAGATATGTAAAAGGGGTACAAGCCCAATATAAATTAAAATACTAGCTGGGATGGGTAAATAAGACACACCTACCAATATTCCTGAAAGGATGGCCAGCGCCCAATCAGGGTAATTGTTCAGCTTCATTATTGTTGACTATCTAAATATTGCTGGAGAATTATAGCTGCTGCAGTCTGATCAATGAGTCCTTTATTATGCCCTGTCTTTATGCCCTGCTCCACCAATGCTTTTTTGGCGCTTATAGATGTCAATCGTTCATCTACCAATTCTACTTTTATATCATTTTGATTGAGATTTTCAACAAAACTGGTCACATGTTTTGTCTGTGCTGTTTCCTGTCCTTTCATTCCTTTTGGCAATCCAACAACAACAATTTCAACAATTTCAGCTTTCATTATGGATTGGATAGCTACAATTAGATCAGGATTATTTGGGATAGTTTTATAAGGAGAAGCAATCATGTGCATTGGATCCGAAAGAGCTAAACCGACACGTTTTTCTCCGTAATCAATACCAAGGATGCGGTGCATAATATTTTATTATAAATAGATTATACGGACTGACCGGTCCGTTCGATGAAATCCACACCAGTTACTTTGCCCATTTTTTTGATGACGCGTTCCAGCTGCCGCCTGTTGTTAACTTGAAGAATAAAATATGTTGAAGCAATGGCATCCTTTACTTTGGAATCCACGCTGACGATATTTATATCAGATTTGTTGATGCAATCAGTCAAATCATTCAACATACCTTTGCGGTCTTCTCCCACTACTTTTAAACGCACATTGGACAGATCTTTTTTATCAACATCCCATTCAACCGGAACAAGCCTGTCAGATTCCTTACTCAATAACGGTAAGCTTCTGCAATCTGTCCGATGCACTGTAATACCTCGACCCCTGGTCACAAAGCCGATCATTTGATCACCGGGAATTGGATTACAGCATTTTCCAAAAGAGACCATTAAGTTGGAAATTCCCTGCAGCTTAATACCCTTAGATTTCGAACGGGCAAAGTCAAAAAAGCGTGTTTCTGCTTCGGGAGTATCCTTATCCAGAGCTTCTTCTTTTTCTGGATTGATTTTGTGCAGTATATCTCGAATGGTTAAATCACCTTTGCCAATGGCTTCCAGCAATTGTTCAACCTTATCAAATCCGAACTTTTTAAAAGATCCTTCGATTTCGTTGTACATAGCTTTCATTTTCATACGGCGCAACGTCTTAGTCAAAATCTCCTGGCCAAGTGCAATGCTTTCTTCAAATTGCTGTTTAACCAGCGCTTTTTTTATATGCGTCCTGGCTTTGGTCGTAACAACAAAATTTAGCCAGCCGTAACTGGGTTTTTGTGTTTTGCTGGTAATGATTTCAATGGCATCGCCATTTTGAAGTTTAGTGTTCAACGGAACAATCTTCTGGTTCACTTTTGCACCGAGGCAATGCAACCCCACTTCTGTATGCACCTGAAACGCAAAATCAATCGGCGTGGATTTAAGGGGTAGTTGTACCAAATCTCCATTGGGTGTAAAAACAAATATCTCATCTCTAAAAAGATCGATCTTTAAAAGATTCATGAACTCCTTGGGATCGGAAGATTCAGACTGCAAAATATCCACCAATTCCCGCAGCCATTTTACATGTGAGTCCACATCTTTCAATTTGATGCTGCCTTCCTTGTATTGCCAGTGTGCAGCAACACCAATTTCTGCCGTTGCTTCCATTTCATGAGTACGAATCTGTATTTCCATCAATTTTCCATTCGGGCCAACAACTGTTGTATGAATAGATTGATAGGCGTTCGATTTTGGAGAAGCGATAAAATCCTTGAACCGCTCCTGGACCGGCGTACATTGATTATGGATAATGCCCAGAGCCAAATAACAGTCTTCAACTTTTTCTACGATAATCCGGATGGCCAAATGATCATAGATTTCTTTAAACTTTTTATCTCGCTTAACCATCTTACCATAAATAGACGCATGAGATTTAACTCTGCCATAAATATCTGCTGTAATGCCTAATTTGTTTAATTCTTTTTGCAGTGGGTCCGATAATAATTTTATGTATTTCTCACGTTCCTTACGGCTCGATTTGATCTTTGAATCCAAGTCCTTGAATTCTTTAGGTTTAAGCGTTTTGAACACCAGATCTTCCAAACGGAACTTGACCTTGGCCATACCCAGCCTGTGAGATAAGGGTACAAAGACATCACGAGTTTCCACTGCAATGCGGTGCTGTTTCAGCCGAGGCAAATGTTCAATAGTCTGCATATTATGAAGTCGATCCGCAAACTTGATGATGATTACCCGTAAATCTTTGGCAACGGATAAGAGCATTTTCATGAAATTACCGGCCTGTTTTTCTTCCCTGCTGGTAAATTTGATACCACCCAGTTTGGTAACACCATCCACAAGATTGGTGATATCCTCACCGAATTTTTCCCTAATGTCTGCCAGGGAAGCACCGGTGTCCTCAACTGAATCATGGAGTAATCCACCGATAACCGTAATATGATCCATTTTCCATTCAGCCAGCAATTTGGCTACTTCCACACAATGGTTGAAGTATGGCTCACCGGACTTACGTTTTTGGCCTTCGTGATGTGTGATCCCAAAATCGTACGCCTCCCAGAGGAGGCGCTTGATTTTTTCTTTTTCATCATCAGCAGCAATATTAATCTGCTCATACAATTCTAGGAATTGTTTAGGATATTCACCTACAAGATGGGGAATAAACCTGGATAAGGGATTTTGCATCAGAAAGGCACCCCGGCTTCAATTTCATCACCAATAGCCGCATAATTTTCAAAACGGGCAAAGCGGTCTATAAACGCCGCATCCAATGAACCCGTAGGTCCGTTACGGTGTTTAGCTATAATGATCTGTGCCTTGCCCCTATCCTCATCTTCCTGGGAATACAGCCATCGACGATAGAGGAAAATCACCAAATCCGCATCCTGTTCAATGGCGCCACTTTCCCGCAGGTCTGATAATTGTGGGCGGTGTTCCGCTCGTTGCTCTACAGCGCGGGACAATTGGGAAAGAGCAATGACCGGAATATCCAATTCTTTGGCCAGAGCTTTCAAGGATCGGGAAATGGTAGAGATTTCCTGCTGTCTGTTTTCTACTCCCCTTGGTCCCTGCATAAGCTGCAGATAATCCACAATAAGTAATTCAATATTGTGCTCTGCTTTCAAGCGGCGGGCCTTAGCACGCAATTCCAAAACACTTATAGCCGGTGTATCGTCCAAATAGATCGCAGCTTCAGCCAATATGCCAACCGATAGACTCAAGTTCTGCCATTGTTTTTTGGGTAATTTTCCTGTCCGCACTAAATGACTGTCTACTTTTGCTTCAGCACATAATAAACGCAGGGCCAATTGGTGATTAGCCATTTCCAAACTGAAAATGCCAACTGCATGACCATGATCCACAGCAGCGTTACGGGCCAACGACAAAGCCAGAGATGTTTTTCCCATAGCCGGACGACCGGCAATTATAATCAATTCTCCTTGCTGGAAACCAGAGGTCAGTTCATCCAAATCCACTAAACCGGAAGGAATGCCAGTTACATCACCAGAGCGGGAATGGATCTGATCTAGTTTTTCAAATGCTTCATGGAGGATGGGGTCAATATGCTGGAAACCGCCCCGCAGCCGTCGCTGCGAGATCAAAAAAATAGATTGCTCTGCCTGATCTAATAGTTCGTCAACACTTTGGGAATCATCATAAGCATCCTTGGATAAGCCGTGGGAGATCATGATCAATTGTCTCAGCATTGCTTTCTCCAGAACGATCTTAGCGTAATTTTCAACATTCGCCACGGAGGGAACAGACTCAACAAGCCCTGTGATATAGTAGGCACCGCCGACGCTTTCCAGCTGTTTATTCTTCTTGAGCTGGTTTACGATTGAAACTGTATCGATTTCCTGGCCTTCATTAAACAATTGCGCCATACAGCTGAAAATTTTGCTGTGAGCTTCTTTGTAAAATTGATCTGCCGTGAGCCATTGCAGTGCTTTACTCACTGCTTCTTTGCTGGCAAGCATGGCACCCAATACAGCCTGTTCCGCTTCAGGTGATTGCGGTTGAACGTTTAGGGGTTGCTGTAATTCATCAGCCATTTAATTACTCTGCTCTAAAAAATCTTTAATGGTCTTGAAATCTTCCCAAGTGGGCCGCTTCAAATCCTGGTTTCTTAAAAGTGCCGCTGGATGATAGGTCACCATCAGTGGCGTACCGTGATAATCATGAAATATATTGCGTAGACTTTTCAACGATTTATCCACATTCAAAAGCGTCTGTCCGGCGACTCGTCCCAAAGCTACAATGAGCTTCGGTTTAATCAAATGAATTTGATGCAGTAAATACGGTTCACATTGATCTACTTCAGCTCGAAGCGGGTCACGATTATTAGGCGGGCGGCATTTCAGCACATTGCAGATGTATACATCCTTATGGCGGTTGCGGTCGATGGCAGCCAGGATCTTATCTAATAGTTTTCCGGCGCGGCCTACAAAGGGTTCACCCAGCCGGTCTTCTTCTGCGCCGGGCGCTTCGCCTACCAGGAGCAGGCTGGCGTTGGGATCACCAACACCAAAAACGAATTTGTTACGGGTTTGTCCTAGTGGACATTTCTGGCACGTACAAATCTCTTGCTCAAACGCAGCAAGATCAGTGTCAAAACTTTCATCCAGTAATTGAGATTGAGGTTGGAGGTTTAGGTAGAGTTCATCCCCGAACAGTTCCTGTGTCTGCCGCAGGTAGCGGCGTACATCATCAGCCCGGGGTGACATAGTTAAATTTCTTCTTCTGGTACTGTCTGCCACTTCAAATCGCCATCCAGAAACTCTTCCATGGCCTGGGTAACGGACTTGGTTTCCTCTTCATAATTTTCCTTGGGTTCTGCCGGGATTTCATCCAATACACCCAATTCAAATTCTTCAGCATCTTTTATGGCCTGTTCCATGAAGCGGTTCTGGTTAATCTGCCGCGCCCGTTTGGACATCACAACAACTGTTTCAAAAATATCATCTGATTGTTTTTCCATTTCACGAATGGAAATCGGTTTAACTGCCATGCAGTACTCCTTCATTTTGTTTGTTAATGATTGTAATGATTTCTGCGGTCGCCCGCTGAACATCATCATTGATAATGGTAAAATCAAATTTTTCCTTATACCCTATTTCAATCGCCAGACGCTCCAAGCGTTTGGCGATTCGTTCTGCTGAATCTGTTCCGCGTTTGATGAGGCGTGCTTTCAAATCTTCCATGCTGGGCGGTAAAACAAAAATTGTAACTGTTTGATCTGAATACAATTCCTTAATGGACATGGCACCTTTAACATCAACCTCAAATAACAATACTGCACTTGTTGCAATTGCATAATCAATTGATTCTTTTAAAGTTCCATACATACAGCCGTGGACGTTTTCAGTTTCTACGAATTCGTTGTTTTCCTTGCGCTGTTGAAACTCTTCATCAGTAATAAAATAATAATCCACGCTATCCACTTCGTAATTCCGCTGCTCTCGAGTAGTACAGGAGACCGAAAATTTCATGTCTGTTTGTTCCTGCAGGGCACGGCAAAGTGTCGTTTTCCCCGCTCCGGATGGCGCTGATATGGTGATCAAATTCCTCATAGAACGTTCTGCACCTGCTCCCGGATTTTTTCCAGCTGATTCTTGAAATCCACGACAATATTAATGATTGCACCTGTTCCGCTTTTGGAGCCAACCGTATTGATCTCCCGGTTCAATTCCTGGAGTAAAAATGAAAGCCGTTTTCCTGTAGGTTCTTCCAATTCCAGCAATGCTTTGAACTGGTCTATATGACTGCGTATACGCACCAACTCTTCAGAAATATCTGTGCGGTCAGCTAACATGGCAACCTCCTGGGCGAAACGCTGTTCATCGATGGCAGCATTATCCATTAGTTTTGAAATACGCTTCTGCAGCTTTTCTTTTTGATCAGTGACTAATCCTTTTGACAGGGTTTCTATACTGCTTAATTGATCAGCAAGCGACACGAGCCGAGCCAATGTATCATTATAGATGGCTTGCCCTTCTTTGTTGCGCATGGTTTGTACTTGATCCAGAGCAATATTTAATGCATCCATGATCGTTTTTTCCTTAAGCTCATTATTATCACCATTTAAAAAGAGATCTTCAGATGAAATCAGATTGCTCATATCCAAAGAGCGGCCATATTCCTTTTGGATTTCATACAAAACATTTTCGACAGCTTCAAAACGCTGACGATTAAAGGAAAGATTACCTTTATTTAAAACCTGGTTCTTTTCGATGCTAACATGCACTGTTCCGCGGATCAATGACTTATTGATCTTTTCACGTACAGCTGCTTCGATTTCAGGGATGAGGGCTATTCCTCTGATCTTTGTTTCCAAGAAGCGTGCGTTATAGGTACGGACGATCACCTGAACTGCCTGATCACCCTTATCGACTGCACCTATCCCAAAACCTGTCATACTTGTTAACATAATGTGATTTTTTTATTCCAGAAAAGCCAGCGAATTTACGAGTATTATTACATCTCCCCCAAATAATACATCCCCTTAAATTCCAATTTGAAAAGCGAGACTAATGGTAATTTAAGAACTGACCCATTAATCATCTAAATCCGGCTTTTGTCTTGAGGTCTTTTTTTCAGATTGTTGTTTCTTTGCTTTAATCCGTTTATTGTGTGCAGATTTTGGTGTTTTAGTCTTGATCCTCTCTATGGGTTTTTTATGTAGCGCTTCCAATTTTTCACGTAACCGCTCCAAGGCGATACGTTTATTTCGATATTGGCTTCTTTCTTTCTGGCAAATAACCACAATTCCAGTTGGAATATGGGTTATTCTAACCGCACTTTCCGTTTTATTGACATGCTGTCCTCCCTTTCCACTCGCACGGTAAGTGTCTACGCGGCAGTCTTTCAGCAAATCATCATCATTTAAAGGTATGTTAATCATTGAATTAATGTTTTCATATTTTTTCATTCAATTATAGACTAATTGAATTCATTATATTCCCCGGCCAAAACTATATTTTTTAACGAACAAAAGTCAGGGTCTCATATACTATGAAAAATCTATACATCTTATTGTTATCCATTTTAGTTCTTTTTTCTTGTGAAAAGCAGAATTCTTTTTTGAAAGATTATGTACACAAAAAAGATAATGCATTTCGGTATGAAATAAAAAATGTTATTGATGGGGATTCTTGGAAAGGATACATCATCAAAATGGTATCTCAACAATGGTTGTCAACAGATGAAGTTGGCCAAACAGAATGGTGGCATTGGTTGACGATTGTTATACCAAACGAAGTAGAAGAAACAGAAGCCTTAATACTCATTGGCAGCGGCAGTCATAATAATAACATGCCTAAATCTGCCAATCCAGACTTGGTTCAGGCTGCAATAAAAACAAAATCTATCATAGCTGAAATTTCAAATATTCCTTTTCAACCGCTGATTTATAAAAACGATGATTTTGGTGAAAGGTATGAAGATGATCTCATCGCCTACGGCTGGCGGAAATTTTTTGAAGGTGGTGCTCAAGATAAAGACGTAGAATGGCTGGCTAGATTACCCATGACAAAGGCTGTGGTCAGGGGTATGGATGTTGTCCAGGAAGTATCTGCATCTGCAGGAAAATCAGTTGATCGATTCGTCACAGCAGGCGCATCCAAACGCGGTTGGACCACATGGGCTACGGCGATTGCCGATGATCGTGTCATGGCCATTGTTCCCATCGTGATTGATATGCTGAATGTTGTCCCATCATTTAATCACCATTGGAAATGTTACGGTGCATGGTCACACGCAATTGACAGTTACGTCAATGAAGGAATTATGGAATGGATAGGCTCAAGTGAATTTGACCGACTAATGGAGATTGTAGAACCTTATTCATTTATTGACCAACTGGACTTACCGAAATTCCTCATTAATGCGACAGGGGATGAATTTTTTGTCACCGATTCCTGGCAGTTTTACTGGGACGATTTAAAGGGTGTTAAATATTTACAATACATTCCCAATACCAATCATAGTTTGAGGAATTTAGAAGGTGATTATAATTTGGGCAGTCTTCTTGCTTTTTACAAGTCAGTCATTTCTGAAAAAGAATTATCTCAATTTGACTGGTATGTCAGCGCTGATTCCATCTATTTAAATATTGACCACAGTATTAACAGTGATTATCAATTAAAACAATGGGAAGCAGTCAACGAAAACGGGCGGGATTTTCGAGTTGATACTATTGACAGAACTTGGACATCTCAAAATATTCCTAAAACTGAAGATGGAAAATATGCAATCCATATTTCCGAAGCCGAAAAAGGATATAAAGCCGGTCTTCTGGAAATTGTATTTAACCCTGAAGCAGACTTACCATTTACGTTTACAACCGGGACTGTTGTAACACCCAACACATTTCCCTTTGGTGATTATATGAGCAAAAAACCCATGGGGACACGTTAAACCCAAACTAGTTACGAATAACCATTTACAAAAGCTTCCCCATCTGTCTGGCCAACCACTTCGGATCCAAGCTGAATGAAATCAAATGGGAATCTCCCAGTAATGCTGATTGAGCTGAAGATGTAAAGGCGTAATGAATGGCTGCCTGCCCCCAATCCAAACCCAGTCCGGCGCTGGTGAGGGCATTCAATCCCCGTCCAAAACGTATCGCTATTTTCTTGTATTGAATTTCCAAACCACCGCGAAAACGACCGCCCATTTCTCCTAACTGAAGATCATCATCCACACTTCTGCCGAAGGGATCCAGGGCAATATCTACCATAAATTTGAATTGTAGTGGAATTTTTTCAAATACTACTTCCTGGGCAATTCCCGCAAACAGTTCGGGTGTGAATCGCTCAACAGTGCCATTGTCCCAAACGAGTAATGATGTGGTTGCATCTGTTAAAACAAGCCCAACGGTATTGCCTTTCCAAAAAGAAGTTGTTGCACCCACATCCATACCAATACCAGATGCAAAATGTTCAGCTAATGCGTGAAAAAACCCTTTGATACCCACACCCAGGGTCCAACGTTGTATTTGCCAGGTTGTACTTAAGTGCACCCCCCATTGGGATTGGCGAAAATAGCTCACCTGCTCCGCATCAAGGCGTTCACCTTCGTCCAATTGACCATTATTCTCTCCGGCATCACCCGTGCCCGGAATACCATCCAAACCCCAGTCTAATAAAACATCTCGCGTATCAGGTATTTGACTAACGCCTTCGTGGAAAAGCACCATTTTCACCGGGTTGCGAAAACGTTTCAGCGTGGGGAACGCAATGAGGTCACTGTTCACCAGACCGGCAAAGCGGTTCTGGTGAGCGTAGAGGTATTGATCAAAAGGGTTATTGGTGTGAGCGGGATTTTGCAAAACAGATGCAGCGCCGCCGTAGGCTGCCGTTTGGGTTTGCCCCAGTGCCAAGGATTGGGCATCCCCGGCATTCTTAAAGGCCTGCCAGCCATAGCGCACCCAGTAGGATTCCGCTGTTAATGAGGATATCACAAGGACTGTAATGATCAGTCTTTGAAAAATGGTGTACAAATTACAACCCGTGCTTCTTTTTCAATTCATCCAGTTTCTGCAGGGCCTGGATGGGCGTCATGCTGTCGACGTCAACCTCATCGAGATCTTTCTTGAATTTTACTTCCTGCTGTTCAAACATGGATAATTGTTTGGACGCTTCCGGAGATATAGATGTTCCCGATTGGTCCATGGACTCTTCCAGATGATGATTGAGTATATCTTTAGCACGGGAAATGATACTGCCGGGCAGACCTGCCATCCGGGCCACATGGATGCCATAACTCTTATCCCCTGGTCCGGGCATAATTTTCTTCAAAAAGACAATCTGGTCACCAAATTCCTTCACGGCGGCGTGGTGGTTCTGCAACCGCTCAAGAGTATGCTCAAGTTCCGTTAATTCATGATAATGTGTTGCAAAAAGCGTCCGAGCGGCAACTGCTTTATGATTGTGCAGGTATTCCGTAATAGCCCACGCCAGGGATAGGCCGTCAAACGTAGCTGTCCCCCGTCCTATCTCATCCAGGAGTATTAAGCTTTGCGCTGTGGCATTATTCAAAATATTCGCCGCTTCGATCATTTCCACCAAAAAGGTACTTTCACCACCGGCCAGGTTATCACTGGCGCCCACCCGGGTGAATAAACGGTCTACCATGCCGATCGTGGCCTTTTTCGCAGGAACGTAGCACCCAACCTGGGCCATAAGGACAATCAGCCCGACTTGACGCAAATACGTGGATTTTCCGGCCATATTCGGCCCGGTGATGAGGTGGATCTGACTTTTGTCCACATTCATCTTCAGGTCATTGCCCACAAATCGGTCAGACGCAGGAAGCAGATTCTCCACCACAGGATGACGGCCATCTTTAATATCAAGAACAGCGTCTGAAACTAACGCTGGTTTACAATATTTCTTCTGAATAGCCAAATGGGCAAAGGTGGTTAACACGTCGAGCCTGTTCAGCAGTTTCGCGTTGATCTGGATAAGATCAGCCCGATCAAGGATTTTCTGGCAGCATTCGGCAAATAATTCTGATTCGATGGCCATGATATCTTCCTCGGCGGAAAGGATCTTTTCCTCGTATTCTTTCAGCTCTGCGGTGATATAACGCTCGGCGTTTACTAGCGTCTGTTTGCGGATATACGTTTCCGGCACTTTATCCTGGTGGATCTTGGAAATTTCGAGGTAATACCCAAATACCTTATTAAAGCCCACTTTCAGTTTGCTGATGCCCGTTTTTTCCCGCTCCGATTCCTGCATCTCGGCAATCCACTGCTTGCCACCGCTGGCCAATTTCCGCAGTTCATCTAATTCCTTATTTATCCCTTCGCGAAAGACATGCCCCTGTTGGAGCTGGGCAGGCACTTCTTCGTTTAATTTTTCCGAAATTAACTCCACAACCGGAGCCGTGTCCGCGAAAGAATCGGCTGCAGAATTCAATTTTTTAATATCTTCTAAATGAAGTAATTCCTTCAGTTTTGGTATACATTTCAAGCTTTCCTTTAAACCTATTATGTCTCGCGGATTAGCTTTATCCTGACTAATCTTACCGAGAATTCGTTCTATATCCAACACGTCATCCAGGACAGTCCGCACCTTTTTCAGCAAGTGTTTATTTTTTACAAAGCCGGCAACAATATCCAACCGGTCATTCAGTTTCTCAATATTCGTCAGTGGTTGGGATAACCATTGTTTCAATAAACGTCCCCCGCCGTTGGTCACCGTCTCGTCCAATAAGTCCACCAGAGTGCCGTGGGTGCCTTGCGTAGCCAGGGATTTAAATACTTCCAGATTACGAATAGTAAAGCCGTCCAGCCCCATAATGCCATCATCGGCAATGGGAGTCAATGTCGTGATGTGAGACAAGGAACCATTCAGGGCATTTTTCACGTGATAAAAGATCGCTCCTGCTGCCGTGATGCCCAATTCCATGTGGCCGCAGCCAAACCCTTTCAACGTACGCACGCTGAAATGTTCGGTGAGTGTGCGCTCGCCCTGATCAAAGGATAATACCCAATCTTCCACCGTGGACACAAAGGGCTTCAGTTCACGGTACCAGTCCACTGTGGAATAAACCATATTCTCCGCCAACAGCACTTCCCGGGGAGCAAATTTTCGCAGTGCTTCCGTCAGGCCGGCCTCTGGACATTCTCCTATAAACAATTCTCCTGTGGACTGATCCAGCACGGCGTAACCGGCTTGGTCGCGATGAATGTGCACGCAGGTCAAAAATTGATTCGATTTCTCATTCAGGGCCGCCTCGCTGGTGATGGTTCCGGGTGTGACCACTTCCACCACTTCTCTTTTCACAATCCCCTTAGCCAGTTTGGGGTCCTCCACCTGTTCACAGATGGCCACCCGGTGGCCGGCATTCACCAGTTTGTGTAAATAATTATCGATTGCGTGATAGGGAAATCCGGCCAGGGGCACATTGCCGGCCGCGCCGTTGGAACGCTTGGTGAGCACAATACCCAGCACTTTCGCCGTGGTGACGGCATCATCGCTGAATGTTTCGTAGAAATCGCCCATGCGGAAGAGAACAATGGCATCGCTGTACTGGCGCTTTACTTCCTCATACTGACGCATTAAGGGAGTGCCTTGCTGTTTGGCTGCTTTTACACTCACAATTCCTTCCCTTTCAGGCGCAAATTTCCATTTCGTTCAGTCCAATCCTGCTTATCACAGTATTCCAGCACAGGAATGGCGAATTTCCGCGTTAAACCGCTGATGCTTTTGAAGTCTGCTACATTCAATTCGTTTTGTGAATCAAAATGGCTCTTTAATGCCTTGCGGAGTTTAGCCATGTTTTCACCGTGCATCCAGACACCGTTTTCGATTTCCAGCACATTCCCGGCGCTTTTTAATACATGGAGAATTTCCAGCACGTCATTTTCCGCCTTTTGCACCATTCCGGATAATTCTTTTGTGGTCATGGGAGTGAATCCATTTCCCCTCAATCCAATTTCTATTTTTCCGGATATCTCTGCCGTTCCGCCTGCCAGTTCCACTTTATGACTCGCCAATGCTACACCCGTTCCGGCAAAACGAATGGATGCATCTTTTTCCATTATGCCCAGCAATTCAGTCAGCCATTTTTCGCTCAATCGCGTTTCCTGTTGCAGCACATCAGTAGACATGCCTTTGCGCAGTGGATTTTTCTCATGGTACTGTTCTAAACTTTTTATGATCAATTCAGAGCATGTATTCAAATTTTCGTCTGAATAAATAAAACTCCGCCGAGATGTGTTTAATCCTGTTTTTTTCACCAAATCCCTGACGTTGTTATCCGTCATTTGCAGAGCCTTCCCCCAATCAAATACTGTCTTGGGATTTAGTTTGAATGTGGTGACCAATTGCTCAAATCGTTTCTCCAAACCCAGATCCAGTTCTGACACCCATTCTTTGATCTTTACACCTTTGGGGATAAATGTGGTCAATACCGTCCCGCCGCCGATGGTATGCATGGGAGAATAGGAACGCATGACAAAGCGGTCTTCACTGGCCATAACTGCCGATTGCTCCAGTTCAATTATGACATTTGCCGAACTGCCGGCGGTCATTTTCTTATTCGATGTTAAATAAACTCTTGCCATTACTTCCGCCGTGCCCAAATGTACCCGCACGCGCTGGAGGTGCTCCAATTCTTTTTTCATATCCGCAGTGAGTTGAATATGGGCTGTGAATTTCGATTCCGCTTGCAGTTTCCCGGGAGCCGCCAGTTCTGAACCGCGGAAAACTTTTTCCGCTTCTACTCCGGATAGATTCACCGCCGCCCGGTCGCCCCTCTGCACAGATTCTACATCTGCACCATGAGACTGTATTCCCCTGACTTTGACTGAAATATTCCCCGGCAGTACATCCACAGAATCACCTTTTTTCAATCCCCCGGAAATGACCGTTCCCGTCACCACCGTGCCAAATCCGGTCATGGAAAAAACACGGTCCGCCTGGAGGCGGAAAAAGCTCTCTTCTTCTGACTGCTGAACAGCAGCTGCCCTCGTTTCCAATAAGTGCTTTAATTCTTCAATTCCCTCATTGGTTTGCACGGAAGTCCGGACCACATCCACGCTATTAAAAACACCGTTTGTCAATTCCCGTATTTCCAATTCAATGAGGTTCAGCCATTCTGCATCTTCAGCCAAGTCGGTTTTGGAGAGGGCCACCACGCATTGGGGAATATTCAGCAGCTTCAGAATGAGTAAATGTTCTCTCGTCTGGGGCATGATACCATCGTCGGCCGCCACCACCAAAAGGGCAATATTGATTGTGGAAACTCCCGCCACCATATTGCGGATGAATTTCTCGTGTCCGGGAACGTCAATAATGGTAACGGAATCATTTAAGAAAGCAAATCCCAGGTCGATGGTCATACCCCGGGCTTTTTCTTCCGCCAGTCTGTCAGTATCCGTGCCGGTGAGGGCCTTTACCAATGCGGTCTTCCCGTGGTCAATATGCCCGGCAGTGCCGATGACAACTTGGGTCATTAAACGTCCTGAATTCCTTGAATAAGTCTGGATAACTGGTTGGGCAAGACTGCCTTCAGGTCGATATAAAATATATTCCCTTTTGTATAGCCTACTACCGGTTGTTCTCCGACACGAAATGCTTTTGCCAGTTTAGAAACAGACATTGTTTTGGGCTTGAACTGAAACGCGGCGCTGGGGATGGCTTCTACCGGCAAGGAACCGCTCCCGGCTTCCACCTTGGATTCCACCAATGAAATCCCCAAGTCTTTAATTTTCTTTTTAGACATAACTGTTAAAATCTTCTCTCCCCGTTTCAGGAGGGTGTTTTGGGATGTGGTTAAGAGTTTGAGTGAAAGATTATCACCGCTGACTTTTTCTTCTGAAAAATATGTCCGTAGAGACTCTTCCATAAGTGCAATGGTCCACTTATCACAGCGGTACGTGCGGTAGAGGGGATTTTTGTGTATGGCGCTCACAAATTTCTTCTTTCCCACAATAAGCCCGGATTGAGGTCCACCCAAAAGTTTATCCCCGGAAAATGTAATTACATGGGCACCGGTCCACACCACATCTGCTACGAGTTTTTCCACGGGTAAATTCAATTTTTCCATATTAACCAAAGCCCCGGAACCGAGATCAGCTACCAGAGGGACACGCTTCTTTTTGGCCAATTCAGCTAATTCCGTCAGTGACACTTCCTTGGTGAATCCTTTTACCACGTAATTGCTGGTGTGCGCCCAAAGAATAGCGCCTGTATTTTTGGTGATGGCTTTTTCGTAATCTTTAAGATGTGTTCGATTGGTGGTGCCCACTTCCACCAAATTACAGTGGCTTTTGCGCACAACGTCCGGTATGCGGAATGAACCGCCGATTTCCACTTCCTGCCCCCTGGAAACAATGACGTCTTTTCCTTCAGCAAATGTATTCAACGCAATAAGCACTGCTGCTGCGTTGTTATTGACGATTAAACTTTTTTCAGAACCGCACATGGCAGAAACCATTTCATTTATATGATCCTGCCGTTCGCCGCGCTTGCCGGAGTCCAGGTCGAATTCCAGGTTCACGTAGCCTTCCAGTTTTTTGGCCGCATTGGCTATGACCTTTTTCGATAGGGGCGCACGGCCAAAACCGGTATGCAAAACCACACCTGTTCCGTTAATGATATTTTTCATGGAAGGCTGGGCACAGCTTTCAATTTTATCCAAAATGGATTGGACGATCTCCCTGCGCTTTAATTTCAATTGTCCTGCCTTGGCTTCCTGGCGGTAGCGTCTGATCTCGCCTTGAATGATGGCTGTGATATAATTTACATGCAGTTGTGTATCTGATTTTACTTCAAGTAATACTTCAGATACAGACGGTAGTTCCTGGAGTTGGTCATTGCTCATAACAGCAGCGGAAATTGATGAACATTCACAGATAAAACAACCATCATGATTTACGGATAATCATATAACTGGTAAACAGTGCTGGAATCAATAAAAAGCCCATGACGGGAAACACAGCGGCCACTCCCCTGCTTTCTGCAATAAAACCTCCAAATCCAGCCGCCAGTGAACCCATACCAAAACTCAAGAAAAAGCTGATACCGTAACCCAGTCCCCTGTTGGCGCTGTGGGTGAATTCTGCTATCAATGTATTACTAATGGGTTGATTGCTAAAATAGGCAATGCCCATACATATACTGAACAAAACCAGCAGCATATCTGACGTATGGCCCATGAGCATTAAAAATGGAATATTCACAGCCACAATGATCATGAACATTTTGGGCCGGTTATAACGGCTACCCAGCCGACCGCCAATGAGCTGACCAATGATTCCCGCCAGAAATACCATGGTCGGGAAAATTCCTGCTTTCATCGTGTTGGAGATAAAGGGCATAAATTGGTTCGTATTCTCGGCAAAATGCGTAGGCATGAATGTGGTGAAACCATAATAAGCCATACCCATGAGCATATTGGTTATATAGAAAAATATCAGTGCCGGGCGGTTGGTTTTTTCAACACGATTTTCAATATTCTCTGCATCTGCTGCGTCGTGTTCACGCTTGGGAATAGCCATATAAGTTATTACAGCTAAAATTATATTAAACACCCCCAAAAATGCATAGGAAGCCCGCCAGGAAATAAGGGATGCCAGCGCCGTGGCCATAATGGGTCCTGCTGCAGAACCTGTTGTACCAAAAATACCGTGAACCGCCATTCCTTTCGTGATGGCCTTTACACGAGGAGAAATGAGTGTTAACCCGGCCGGATGATAGATACTGCAGGCAAAGCCCATAAGTCCCAGCCCTGCCACCATCATGTAAAAGGAAGTAGAAATTGACACAAGCAATGCGGAAAGCCCGGAACCGATGAGATATAATAATAATAAGGTACGTCCGCCCAGCTTGCGTTCAGCCCAGCCGGCTGGAATGGCTCCCACTCCAAACATAAAAGCACTTACAGTGACTACAAGACCGAGTGTATCCAGACCGGTGTTGAATTCATCCCGAAGTATGGGGATGAGGCTGGGCAGTGTCAGCATCAGAGCGTGGACGGATAAATGACTTCCGCCAGTGATACCCAATACTATTTTTTCAAATCTGCTCATATACTTTTTTTGTCATTCTGATCCTGATTTATCAGGAAAAGAATCTCAAGGTAATTATATATAAAATGCTTGAGATCCTTCACCCCACACTACGTGTAGGCTTCAGGATGACAGTTGATATTATATAAAAAAACCCTCATTGACAAACCAATGAGGGTTTTTTTAATCAAAAGATATGTTTCTTATCTCTTTTCAGTAATACGTGTGGCTTTTCCAGTTAGACTGCGCAGATAATGAAGTTTGGCTCTACGCACCTTACCGCGACGCACTACATTAAAATTCGCGAGCATGGGTGAATGCAGGGGAAAAATGCGTTCAACACCAATACCGTTGGAAATCTTGCGAACGGTAACGGTTTCTTCAATTCCGCCGCCATTACGCGCTATCACCACGCCACGATACTTCTGGATACGTTCTTTACCGCCTTCCACAACGCGGACATCCAATTCCACAGTATCACCAGAATTAAATTCAGGCAAATCTGTTTTTAATTGATCTTTTACTGCTTCGTGTAACTTGTTCATCGTTTACTCCGATATTTTACTTTTTTCTAAATATTTACGCCATAAATCCGGGCGTTTTTCCTGTGTAATGAATTCTCGTTGAGACTGTCTCCAGTCTTCAATTTCTTTGTGATGGCCGTTCAATAAAACTTCGGGGACTGGCATACCATCCACTTTTCGCGGTTTTGTAAAATGCGGGTTATCCAGCAGATCTCCATAAAATGTATCTGTTTCTGCAGATTCCCGGGAATTCAACACACCGGGGATGAGCCTTACCGTGGAATCGATCATGATCATGGCAGGTATCTCCCCGCTTGTGACCACAAAATCACCAATGGAAAATTCATCTGTAACGTATTTTTCGATCACCCGCTGATCTATGCCTTTATAATGGCCGCAAATAAAAATGGTTTTTTCATGATCGCTAAATGTTTCCGCAGATTTATGATTCCAAGTTTTTCCTTGGGGAGATGGACATACAATACGCACATCATTATCTCCCATCCATTCCATAGCGAATTCAACAGCAGCCATCAGCGGTTCTGCCATCATGACCATGCCACTTCCACCGCCAAATGGAGTATCATCAATCTGGCGATAATTGCCTTTACCGAATTCCCGGAGATCGAACACATTGTATTCGACCACTTTTTCTGCTGCGGCCTTGCGTAGCATACTCTGCTCAATTATGGCATGCACCATTTCCGGAACAGGTGTTATGATGGCGATCTTTTTCACAATAGCCCTTCCATGGGAGCAATCACGATGACACCTAAAAGATGATCCACACCTATGATGATCTCTTTCACAACTGGAATCAGTTTTTCGTCGTTGCCATTTTGAATCACGTACACATCATTGGAAGGCAGCCAGAGAATATCAGTTAATTTCCCAACCACTTTCCCGGATTTAGTGACCATACTGTAGCCCAGTAGTTCTTTGGAAATAAGCTCGGCATTATCGCCTGCACGACCTTCAGCAAAAAGGGTCTGACCAATAAGCGTTTCGGCATCATCTCTCGTTTGAAATCCTTCAAATGTGAAACGTCTTTTCTTGCCCTGGCCGATGGAATCAGACAACTTGATATCACGTACCATCTCCATATCAAAACCAATGTGCAGATCACGAGTTTCAATATATTCATCAAAGTATCTAGATAATGGCAAAAGGCGCACTTCGCCCCGCCGTCCGCTAACTCGTGTTATCTTTGCAATCGGGTGAACTTTTTTAGGCATATCAGTCAATCACATCCAGACGGGCACGTTTACCGCCCTCTTTTGCGTTGACAGCAAAAACAAGTGTGCGAATTGCAGAAATATTACGTCCACGCTTGCCTATTACTTTTCCATAATCGTCTTCACCTACGGTCAATTCAAAAATGATGCGCTGTTCTGTTTCCACTGCAGTCACTTGGACTTCTTCGGGTTTATCCACTAACTTTTTAACTATAATTTCGATCATTTCCTGCATGTCAGTCTCCTTGCAACCTTATTCGTCGCTTTTATTGTCCTTTTCTTCTTCTTCAGAAGATTCATCTGTTTCTTCTGCTGGTTCGGATTCTTGTTCTGTGGTTAGTTCTTCTTCAGCTGGAGCTTCTTCTTTTACTTCTTTAGCTGCTTTATCTTCCGCAGCGGATCTTACTTCTTCTACGTCTGTATCATCGGCTTCAGGTTCATCTTTTTCTTCATTAGGCTCTTCTTCAGCAGCATCACCATCCGCAGTTTCTT
>Ga0310122_10000179_pt1 | contig 40240 bp, 39 predicted proteins | sample CB6_Bottom_1051__FD_203503 | JGI IMG/M metagenome (GOLD analysis project Ga0310122, IMG submission 203503) | Marine microbial communities from Western Arctic Ocean, Canada - CB6_Bottom_1051 | ecosystem: Environmental > Aquatic > Marine > Oceanic | place: Canada: Western Arctic Ocean | collected...
ATACCAATGTCATCTAAAAAAGTTTGGGTTAAGACATTCACTTCTTCCACTGAAAATGAGTCAATTTTAGTGATGGCAATGGCAAATTTACGTGTGGCCAATGTTTTTGAATAACGCTGTAACTCAATCAAGAGTGTTTCATATTGGTACTTCATTTCTCTATAGTTAGCTGCATCAATCATAAGTAAAAGTGTTTTGGTTCTTTCAATGTGTCTTAAAAACTCTAAACCTAAACCTTTACCATCTGAAGCACCTTCAATAATACCAGGGATATCTGCCATCATAAATGACTCATAATCGCCCATGTGCACCACACCAAGTTTTGGTGTAAGTGTAGTAAACTCATAGTTTGCCACTTGAGGTCTTGCATTAGAAAGTGTCGCAATGAGCGTTGATTTTCCTACATTAGGGTAACCTACAAGTCCAACGTCAGCGATGAGTTTCATCTCTAAACGTATTTCTTTTGTGATACCAGGAAGTCCAGGTTGTGCATACGTAGGTCTTTGGTTAGAAGAAGACTTAAAGTGCATGTTTCCTAAACCACCTTTACCACCTTCTAAAAACATAATGACATCCCCTTCATTGACCAAGTCAAAAAGTTCTTCACCTGTCTCTTGATCTACCACTGTTGTGCCTGGAGGTACAGTAATAATAGTGTCTACACCCTTACGACCATAACATTTACGGCCCTCACCTGGACGACCATTTTCTGCTTTAATATGTACACGACCTCTAAGTCCGGAGAGTGTATCGGTATTGTTATCTACTTTAAAAAAGACAGAACCACCACGTCCACCATCACCACCATCTGGACCACCATTAGCAACAAACTTTTCTGTCCAAAAAGAGATGGAACCTGGTCCACCTTTTCCTGACGAAATCATTAAATCAACACTATCTACAAACATATATACACCTTTAAACTTACTATTACTTACTTGAAATTGCGTGATTATACCCAAATTGGTGAAAATTGTGTTATACTTTTTTTATCATATGCCAATAAAGGAAGGAAGATGATGAAAGTCAAAACAATAATATTCTTATTACTAAGCACTTCTCTACTGAGCTTAAATGCCGCTCCCAATACAAATCATACACAGGTTTATACTTACAATGGTGTCTACTTTGGTGATACTTTTTCACTTAATTCTCAAGAAGGAATTATTGATGGATGTACCACAGCAAAAGGTTCTTATCAAAAAAATCATACACTGTTTAAACAGAACAAAGATTACAAAAGTGGTTGGTTTTTAGGGCGCAGCAAGTGCCGTACCTTATTGCTCGCAAAATAAACTTCTTTGGAGACCAAGACTTCTTAGTCTAGATTTTACTTAGTCTCCATCTCTGCAAATATGCCTTCTTTAGGCAATGTCGCTTCTTCCCCCACTACAGTATTGGACGCATCAAAACCTAACTCTTTTAACCTCTCCAGTACTGGTGGATGTGTATAGTAAAAGAAAATGACCAAAGGGTGAGACTTTGGAAATGCCTTGTTTTCTGTCACCAATTTCATCAACGCTGAAACCAAGTTTTCTTTGCCACCCAGAGCTGAACCAAACTCATCTGCCGCGTACTCATTGTGACGACTTACCGCTGACATAAAAGGTGTAAAAACAAAAGACAATAGAGGCAAGAGAAGCATCAACATGGCTATTTGTACCCCTGCCTCTGCTAAGACACCCATTTGGGTAAAGAGTTCCATAGGTAAATGTCCGAAAAGATAAAAAGCAATAAAAAGTAATAGTCCCATAAGCCCAATATTTTTCCAAATATCTCCATGGCTAAAGTGTCCTAGTTCATGCCCAAGTACGGCAAGTAATTCTTTGGTATTGAGTTTTTCTAAAAGTGTGTCAAAAAGCACCACCCTTTTTGTCTTTCCTAAACCTCCAAAAAATGCATTTAAACGGCTGTCACGTTTTGAGGCATCCATGACAAAAATACCATCATTTTTGAGTCCTACTTCTTGCATCATGGCTGAGATTTTCTCTTTAAGTTCTCCCTCTTCTAAAGGGGAAAACTTGTTAAACAGTGCCATAAAAGTAGGTGCGAGTACATTGGCTAGGACAGCCACGGTAAACATCATTACAAAACCCCAGAGCCACCAAGAGGTGTAAGAGTCTATAATCCACGCTAGTAAAGCAAATATAGCCCCACCTAAAATAACAAACAAGAGTATGGATTTTAGGCTATCTACAAGATACATTTTGAACGTCATTTTATTAAAACCAAAATCTTCATCTATCTTAAACTTCTGATAGAGCTCAAAAGGAAGTCCCACGACAAAATTAACAGCAATAAAACCAAAAAGAAAGGCAACGGCTTGCATAAGGGTAGATTCAAGGTATATCTGTGTATTTAGCCAAGCAAAACCTGCAGTCACCCACCAAATAAACATGAGGTAGTCCACAAAAGTAGACACAAGTTCTACTTTGCCATTAGCCACGGCATAATTTCCTGCTATGAGGTATTTCTCCGCAGACATGAGTACGGGTGTTTTACGTTTCTCTTCATTGATGTAAGCAATTTGCATAAAAGAGATATAAATTTTCATAAAGGTATAAAGGGTATATAAAATAATAAGGGTTTGTAACATACGGTGCCTTGTGTGATTTTCTAGAAGAAATATACCAAATCAAGGCTTAAATTGCTATAATATTTAAAAGAGGATGAATTCTTTGGGTTTTTCAGAGACTTAACTTACATTAGCATTTAGACATAAGGAGTGGATGGAAGATGTTGTATGATAAACAAGACAGTGTCATCAACCCTCCTGCTATTGATTTTCAAGATAAAGCTAAAAAAGAAAAATTTGACCTCTGGATGATTAAGTCAAATTTACTACAGATACGACTTGTTTCTGCACTCACTGGCTTACTATATATGATTTCTGCACTCATAAACAGCCTGGTCGTATCAGGTGATATATTAGCCATAATGATAACCATACACCTCTATGTCATGCCTCCCTTTCTCTTTTTGATCTCTCTTATGACATTTAAGAAAGATCTCTACAGACTCTTCATCTTCTTACTGATGTTATCACCTGTAGTAGCAACGATAGGAAACTTGCTCATCACTTCAAAACTGGAAGACCCCGCGCTTTATATGACAGAGCTCTATCTGATTATCTTCTGGATATTTACGGTATCTGGACTACGTTTATGGCAGGCTACACTCTCTGCTATGACTACTGTTGTCGTTATTTTTTCTGTCACCTACTTTTTCTTTTCTCTTTCATTAGAATCTTTTGTCATGCACTGCTTCTGGATGCTTGCAGCATTCTCTTTTGGATTTTTAGCTGCATATCTTTTAGAGAAATCCTACAAAGAAGTATTTTCTACCCATGAGCAACTCACACAATTGGCCATGACCGATACACTGACAGGGTTATATAACCGTGCGAAACTGGATGAATTACTGCAAGATGAATTAAATCGTTCAAAGCAATTTCATCATACATTCGGATTGGCGATTATGGATTTAGACAACTTTAAAAAGATTAATGATACCTATGGACATCAAGTTGGAGATACGATCTTAAAAGAGATCGGAAAGATTATCACTGAAACACTACATTCAACAGATAAAGTAATTCGTTGGGGTGGAGAAGAGTTCTTACTTATTTACCTAGTAAAAAACCAGAAAGAAGTATTGAAACGTATTGAAGAACTGCGTCTACATATAGAGGAACATCTTTTTCCCATCTCAAGTACAATTACAGCAAGTTTTGGACTGACACTCTACAGTAAAGATGATACGATTGATTCTATTATACAAAGAGCCGATAATGCTCTTTATATTGCGAAAAATAATGGCAGGAACTGTACAGAGTTCAACTAAAGTATCTGACCTTATGAGTTCTTCTCGTTATGGTCATCAATTTTTTCTTCTGCATCTGCAACTTTCTTTGAAAACATATCTACATCAATAAGAAGTGTACCAGCAACCCCAATTACAATACCTATACCTATATAAACAAACTCCATGACAATCCTTTTATACTTTTAATTAAACCCTTCAGGTTTATACTTATAGTATAACATAAATTTTATTTTGTATCTTCATGGAATCAACAACTTGGAACCAATAGTATGGGGTATGAATCGGATTTAAATTTATTGCTGAGACGTGACTCATAATAAATTATTGAACCCTCTGATGAACCTAGATACTTCACAAGGCTTAAATTGCTATAATTGCGACAATATATACTAATAAGTACTAAGGAATTTTAGTGGCACTTGTAGACCTCTTTAACATCAAAAAACAATACGACATAAAACTTCTTCTCAATGATGTGAACTTTCATCTTAATGAAGGAGAACGTGTCACGATTGTTGGGCAAAATGGCAGTGGAAAATCGACCTTAATGAAAATCATAATGGGAGAAGAAGAACCTACAGAGGGTAAACGTGTCATTAATTCAAACATACATATTGAAATGCTTTCACAACAACCACACTTTGACCCTACACTTACTGTACGTGATGCCATACTCAATGAACTGACCGAACTAAAAACGGCTAAAGATGAGTATGATAAACTGAGCCTTGCTGTTGCTGAGGATTATGAAAATGAAGCCTTACTCTCTCGGTTAGAAAAAGTTTCTACCTTTCTTGACCACCATAATGCTTGGAGTTTAGATGACAAAATTGAACGTGCGATGCAAGAGTTTCATCTTAAAGCGTATGAAGACAGACCAGTAGTTTCACTCTCAGGAGGGGAACAAAGACGTGTTGCTTTGGCCTCACTCATACTCAAAAAACCTGATGTTCTTTTACTCGATGAGCCAACCAACCACCTTGATGTTTACATGGTTGAGTTTTTAGAAGAGATCTTGCTCAAAGAGAACTTTACCCTACTTTTCATTTCACATGACAGGCACTTCATTGATACCATTGCCACACGTGTGGTTGAAGTAGATAACCAAGAGCTTGTCTCTTACACTGGTGGGTATATGGCCTACCTTGAACAAAAAGAAGCCCGTATGCATGCACTTAAAAAAGGTCATGACAACCTCTTGCGGATGCTTAAACAAGAAGAAGCATGGCTCTCAAAAGGTGTAAAAGCCAGAGAAAAACGTAACCAAGGGCGTAAAAAACGTGTATTTGAATTGCGTGATGAAGCCAAAAAGAACCCTACACTCATCCGTAAAATGATGGTGGAACTGGAACGTGAGAAACAACACTTCAACCGTGATGAAGGTGTCTCTCGTAAAAAAATGCTTTTTGAGTTAGAAAACATGTCTTACTCCGTCCCTGGAAAAAAGCTTATAGAAAACTTCACAACACGCATCTTACAAAAAGACAAAATAGCCATTGTAGGCATCAATGGTGCGGGGAAATCTACCCTTCTTAAACTCATGTTGGGACGTATTAAACCTGACTCTGGTGTCATAAAACAAGGTGACTTTGCTTTAGGGTATTTTGATCAGCATAGAGAAATGTTGGATGATAACAAAACCCTCATAGAAACCTTTTGTCCTGATGGTGGAGATCAAATAGACGTACAAGGTGTGAACTTTCATGTCTTTGGCTACCTTAAATCTTTTCTTTTTCCTAAAGAGTTTTTGAACAAAAAAGTAGGCATGCTCTCTGGTGGAGAAAAAAACCGTGTGGCCCTTGCTCTGCTTCTATCTAAAAAAGTAGACTGTCTCATACTTGATGAGCCTACCAATGATTTGGACATCCAAACCATTAACATTTTAGAAGAAAAACTCATCAACTTCCCTGGAGCCATTCTCTTTGTCTCCCATGACCGCTACTTTATAGACAAAATAGCCTCTAAACTTTTTATTTTTAAAGGTGAAGGTGTGGTAGAAGAGTCTTACCAAACCTATACAGAGTACTTGGAAATAGAAAAAGAGATGAAAGAGTTAGACAACTTAGAAAAAGAAGTCAAAACATCTGCTAAAAAAGTAGAAGTGATGAAAGAGAAGAAACAGACAAAACTCTCTTACAAAGAACAACAAGCCTATGACAATTTACCTGATGAAATAGAAGCACTTGAAAGTAAAATAGCCCAGATTAATGTCTGTTTGTATGACCCCAAATGTTATGAAGAACAAGGGCTTACAAACCTTACAGAAGAGCTTGCAACACTAGAAGCTGAGTATGAAGAAAAAACAGATACGTATTTGGAAGTACTTGAGATTTTTGAATCTCTAAACTAAGAAAAAACTTTAGGCTAAAGTATTGGTAAAAGCTTAAGCTTTTACCAATAAATCACGACAGAGCGTCTACCCCAACGAAGTGCTCTTCTTCTGTCAAGTCCCATATAAATATCGATACGTTTTTTGTAGCGTTTATTCATTTTATCACGTACTCTGTAGTAGCCACGAAGTCCTGCGATACGTACCTTTGTACCATTTCTCATACCATAGCGTGTTAACATATCACGAGAAACTGCGATGCTTTTTACCCCAGGTCTTAAACGGTTGTTCCATGCTGCTAAAAATGGTGTAGCATCGGTTTGGGCTCTGTGAGATGTATATGCTGTGGCAGTCACACGTAGGCTATGTTTACCAAAAGCTTTGATGTCTAACTTGGCACGTCTGGCTTCTTTTTCAAGGCGTTTTCTTTTGTATTCTAGCTCAGCCAAAACATAAGGGAAAGGGAGTTTTAACACTTTACCTGTACGTACCCTGGTTGCATCTTTTATGTTGTTAAACTTCACAATGGCTTTGGCTGAAAGTCCAAACTTATGTGCAATGGAAATAAGCGTATCTCTTTCTTGTACGGTGTAACAGCCTGAGGCAAGTACATCGATGCGTGCCTGTTCTAAAGGGAGTTTTAACTTCTTTCCTATACGTAAGGTTGACTTAGGCGTCATCTCATTCATTTGAGCTAAGTCTTTGACAGAGAGTCCAAACTTCTTTGCCAATTTTGACAGCACATCACCAGAAGCCACACAATAGTTTCCATAGTTAGGTTCATCCTCTATTTCTATAGGAAGTGCAGGAATCTTAGGAGAAAGTCCCGTGATATCTATCTTTTTTTCTACGGTTTCATTTAACACTTCAACCTGTAAAGTATCAGAATCAGACCCAACAAAACGTATAGGTGCTTCAATGTGCACATATTTTTCTATCATATCTTCTACAGAGATGACTTTCACAAAAGCTTTTTTAGGGACAGGAAGATTTTTTACAATAATGAGTTTTTGTCTGTCTAATTCGTAAGAGACTTTTTTTACGTGGTGTAAGCGTTTACCATATGGGTTACATTCAGAAATACCCCCAGTTACTACACGACAGTCAATCAGAGCTTGAGCTTCAATGGAGCTAACAGTAATAAGGGCTAAAAGAAGGTATTTTATATAATTTCCAGACATACGATATGTCACACTATAAAAAGCGTAACATCTCTCCTTCTATATCCTCTTTTTGAACAACAGCTGTGTGTATCACAGGTTTAGCGAAAAGGCCTTTAATCATAGCAGGTACACTTACATTAGTGTTTTCACTTACCCATTTAAGTGCGTGGGTGTCATCTTTGACTTCATGACCTAAAGCTTTGGCCACAGAAGGCGAAAACTTTGTCCATTCAGCCGTTGAATAAACCACTGTTTTTAACTTCTTCCCTCTTAAGGTCTCATACGCCTTCATACACGTTGCAGTGTGAGGGTCCATAATATAACCTTTTTTAGCATAAGCACCCACCACGGCTTCACACTCTGCATCATCAGAGAAAGAAGCAGCAAAGTCTTCACGCAGGGAAGCAAGTTCTGCTTCTGTTAATCGAAACTTACCTTCTGTTGCCAAAGCATCCATAAGTTCTTTGGTACGTGTTGCGCCAAATTTGTCAAACATGATACGCTCAATATTGGAAGATTTTAAGATGTCCATTGCTGGAGATTCTGTGTGTACCAATTCTCTTGATGTTAAATCATACACACCTGTCTTGATCCAGTCTGTTAAAATGTTGTTTACATTTGATGAAATAAGGATTTTTTCTATAGGAAGCCCTGCTTTTTTAGCATAATACGCACCCAAAGCATTACCAAAATTTCCTGATGGCACGACAAGGTAAATCTTCTCTCCTATGCTAATCTCGTTTTTTCTTACGAGTTCTAGGTAGGAGTGAATATGGTAAATGATTTGGAAAATAATACGTCCAAAGTTTACAGAGTTGGCCGCTGAGAGTTTAATGTTACGTGTGGCAAGTTCTGCTTTAAAGTCATCAGAAACCAGTAGCTCTTTTATCGCATGTTGTGTGTCATCAAAGTTACCTTCAACACCTATAACTTTAAGGTTTGAAGCATCTTCTGTGACCATTTGCAGTCTTTGTACATCTGACGTTTTACCATCAGGGTAGAGACAGGCAACTTGTACACCCTCTTGGTTTTTAAACGTTTCTAAAGTAGCAGGTCCTGTATCTCCAGAAGTGGCTGCCATAATGAGGTAATGTTCCCCACGTTTTTGAGCCAATTTGGAAAGCACGTAACCAAAAGGTTGTAAAGCCATATCTTTAAAGGCACGTGTTGGACCATGGTAAAGTTCTGCTACAAAACAATCTTCTTCCACTTGAGTCAGTGGTACAGGATTACTAGGGTCATCAAAAGCATCGTATCTGCTTAATGCTGCTTCGAGTACCTCTTTTTCAATATCAATGCCGAAGTTTGTTAAAAAGTCTAAGGCCAATGTTTTGTAGTGTGAAGAGAGATGACCTTCTAAAAAGGCTGTATCTAAGTTTGGTAATTTTTCAGGCACATAAAGCCCACCAAAACTGGCACTTGGACTCAATATCGCTTCTGAAAATGGCACAGATAATGGTTTTTGTCCGTCATTTCCCCGTGTCTCTATAAATTGCATCTAAATTCCTATGTTTAATATAAATATAATTATAGCCAAAGAAGCTAAGACTATTATGTTTCAAAGTGAGGGTAAAAGGGGAAAATAAAAATTGTATAAATAAGCATCTAATGTCTACCTGTACTACATCCATAAGAGCAGAAGAGTGTAATTAGGGAAAAGAATGTCAACTATTACAAACGAATAAGAACAGACAGAACATTAAATACTTAATTTAATAGGAGTTGGAAAACTATCTAAAAGATAGAAGTTAAACTCTGCTATTGGTAGTCTGGCTATCTACTAGAGATCCATGGACTTTCCGTACCCACCTCGCGATGAACTTGGCTTTTTCAATACGTTTAACCGTATGAAAATATCCTACACCACTTAACTTAAATCTTTACTTATTTTTCATAAATATGTTTATCTTTATAAAAGTAGTATCTATCTCTCCCTTTTTGTTTGGCACAATACATGGCCATATCTGCATGTTTAAGTAAAGTATTTTTATCTAGACCATCATGAGGATATCTAGCAATACCAATACTTACTGTTGACTGTAAGATGTATGTATTAATCTGCATTGGTTTACGTACAGCTCTCATAATTTCAGGAACAAGAATTTCTATATTTTCTATTTTTTCTTCTTCCTCAATGATAGCTACAAATTCATCTCCACCTATACGTGCAAGAAAATTTTCCTCTCCAATAACCTTTGAAATACGTTTAGAAACAGTTATTAGTAAACTGTCCCCTATATCATGTCCATAATTATCATTGATTGCTTTAAAACGATCTAAATCAATAAACAGAACAAGAAAGACTGGCTTATCTACTGAAGTCTTTCCTGAAGCTATGAGTGCGCTAGCATAACGTTCAAACTCTGTTCTGTTTGGAAGCTTGGTTAAAATGTCATGATAGGCCAAATAATACACATCTCGTCTATGTCTAAGTACATTAAAGTACGTGACAATCAGGACCACTAAGATGATGAACGTAAAAAGAAAGAAAAAAGTACCAAGAGAACTTTCTTGCTTTTTAGTCTTGAGATACTCTTTATCTATGAGTGTATTTAATTCTTCTATCGTTTGGTCAAGGTTTAGGGTTTCATTTTTTCTAAGTACTTGATGTAATTGTTGCACAGAACCTAAAAATGACTCCGTTTGTAAATGAAAATAATAGATATCACTGTCCAGATCTATATGCAGTTTTAAACTTCTTAAATCTGCTTTAAAAGAGTGAATATCAAGCTTACTGTCTAAAAATACCTTTCCAACTTTAAACAATATCTCTCTGAGTAAATTTTCCAATTGTATGTTTTCATAAGCATTGTTTTCTATGCGCTTTTGTAGCTCATGGAGGGCATACACTGAATGTGTAACATTTCGATTGAGTAAGATAAATTGTTCAATGAGTTTTGTTTTTTCATGGTATTTTCTTTCTATGAGTCGCAGTTTATTCCTTACCACTTCTGTAAAATCATCTGTAAGTTCATTGCTATAGAGTAAGTCTAGCTCTTCTTCAAACTTTGTTGAGAGTTGTTTTACCTTTTCTTGTTTAAGGTAGGCAAAAGAGCGTAGAAGGGTATTGTCATAATCTTGATTATGACTGTGGAGTTTTAGCACCGCATTTTTATAGTCATAATAGCTTTTTATTTTAGTCTCTAAATTTTGGTAATAGACAAAAAGCAAAAGAAGTAAGACAACGAAAAAAAGCAAAAGTACTATGACCGCATCTACTCTGCTTCTTTTTTTACTATGCTTAGGCATGACTGCCCCTTGGTGTGCATCTATGTACTTTTTGTGTCGGGAACAAAGTCCTTACACAAATGTACAAGCTTTTCATGACATTAAACCTTTTTCTTTACAGTTCTATACATGTCCCTACCCCAGAACTTGTTAAAATCTCTAAGAGTAAAGAGTGCTCTACCCTACCATCAATGATGTGGGCTTTTTTTACCCCACCACGCAGTGCTTCTATACAGGCATCTACTTTAGGTACCATGCCCCCGTGAATGGTGCCGTCACGCTTGAGTGCTTCTGTTTTTTCTATGCTAAGGTTGGTAATGAGTTTCATCTCTTTGTCTAAAACACCTGGTGTGTCTGTTAAAAACAGTACTTTTCTTGCTTGCATGGCCACGGCTATTTTAGAGGCTGCCAAGTCCGCATTGATGTTAAAACCAGGATGTCCCATGGTTGAAGAGCCGGCAATAGGTGCAATTACAGGTACCGCACCATCTTCAATAATGTTATTGACAATCTCAGGATTGACTGTTTCAATTAGACCAGTGTAACCAAAGTTTTTAAAGTCTTTAGGCTTTCCTTTTAAGAAACCCCCATCTTTTCCAGAAATACCAATGGCTTTAGAACCATGGTTGTCTAGTAAAGAGACAATCTCTTTATTGATTTGTCCTGAGAGTACCATCTCTGCAATACGCATCACTTCTTTTGTGGTCACTCGCTGTCCATCTACAAACTTCGTCTCAACGCCTAGTTGTGTGAGTAAATCAGTAATGCTTTTACCTCCACCATGTACAACTATGGGTTTCATTCCTACAAGGTGTAAAAGTACAATGTCTTGTGCAAATTGCTCTTTGAGTGTATCTGAGGTTTGTGCTGCCCCACCATACTTAATGACTATCTTTTCATTGGAAAAACGTTTAATGTATGGTAATGCATCAAGCAGTGTCTTTACGACTTCTATGTTATCTTTCACGCGGAACCCTCTTTTTAATTAATATCTATTATTCTTATTATAAAACAAATTTATGAATTTAGCTTTAAAATGCCTTAACATATGCGTCTATGGCGTCAAAAACAGAGTCATCGATCTCTAATTCTAACTTCATGACAGCAAGAGGCAAGTCAAAGTCTTGCATTTTTACTAAGTCTTTTTCTGTCACCAAAAGTCTATCTGCTCCATAGGTTTTCATCTCTTTGACTAAAGTTTTTTCATCAAAATACGCATGATCTTCCCTATAAACTTTAGCCACTACGTCTTCAGGCAAAAAGGCATCTAACCTCTCTGGCTGAGAAATTGCAGTGACCAGTAACATCTTTTCACTCAGGTTTTCAAAATGTACTAACCGTTTAAAATCTCGATTTTCTTTCACAACAAGGTCAGCATAGACTTTTGTCCAGAAAAATTCTCTAAAAGCCCCAGAAGGAAAAGGGAAATAGTTTTTAATTTTGGCTGGTTCTAAAAGAATTTCAAACTTTTGAATGTTCACCCTGTTAAAACCATCATCTAAAATGATGACTTTGGCTCCTTTACGCATGGCAAGTTCTATGGCTAACTCTCTTTCTTCTGAGACGATCACAGAAGCATTTGGCAAAGAACATGCCATAAGCATCGCTTCATCCCCACTCTCTTCTACAACGCTAAGTACCTGCCCTCTTGCACTCACTTCCACAAGTCCTTGGCTTTTTCTACCATAGCCTCGTGAAATCACAGTGACATCAGAGTACTTCTTAGCCAAAGCAATGACAAAAGGCGTTTTTCCTGCACCACCCACAACTAAGTTTCCTACAGAGATGATAGGTAGAGAGAAATGTTGCCTTGTAGTAAACACTCTACGTAAAAACATCAGAGTGCCATAAAGTAAAGAAAAGGGTAACAGTAAAACTATAAGAAAATAATGGTACCAAGAGGGGTTAAAAAACATTTTTTCAAAAAAAGCAATCATGAACAATCCTTAGCACCCAGTTTTTTGATTTCAACACAAGAGAAACCTGCTTCTTTTCTAGCCTCGACATTGACATGCGGTCTATGTTTATCCATCAAGTCATAACGTTCGAGTATTTCAAAATACACCTCTTCACTTTTACCCTCTTTTTCACACAGGTACTTAAACCACTTATCCCCTTTAAGTACATGCACAATCTCTTCATCTTGGATCACATGAAGTATGGCTATGAGTTTACCCACAGTTGGGATTTTACGTTTATTTTGCAGTCTTTTAATGACTTGAGGACTGACATCAAGCCCTGAAGCTTCAAAGTATCGTGGCACTATGGCCATACGGTCTAAAATGTTATGGGCCGTGTTCTTTGCCGCATCAAAAAGACCAGAGTGTACAGGGAAGTCACCATGTTTAAAACCAAGCTCAGCTAAAAGTTCGGCTAACATTTGAAAATGACGTATCTCATCTGCTGCCACTTCTAACCAGTCTATTTTGTAGGACATAGACATTTCGGGGTAACGGTAGACGGCATCTAAAGCCAAGTCAATAGCAGAGAATTCTATGTGTGCAATGGAGTGTACCAAAGTAGCCAAACCTTCTTTGGTGTCAAAATCTTTACGATGTCTTAAGTCTTTAGGAAGTACAATCTCACAACGATTAACATAGGAAGGCTGAGCAAATTCTATGGGGGAGAAGTCACTAGGCACACTAACCTCATTTTGGCTACAATACTCCAGACATTGAGCAGTCAGCTTTTCTTTGATTAAGATATCTTCACTACTAATGGCTTGCTCTAAAAGTTCATACATATTCATATAAGGATTATAACCAATGGAAATTAAAATCCAAGCTATGGGAGCCACACAAACCAATTGTTACATAGTCACGGTTGGAGGAAAAGACTTCATTATTGACCCTGGTATGGGTGCCACCCAATGGGTAATACACAATGCTAAAAACCCTGTAGCCATTCTCAACACACATGCACACTTTGACCATGTATGGTCTAACCAAGCGGTGCAAGATGCACTCAAAGTTCCTATTTACTGTCCTAAAGATGATGTTTTCATGCTTACAGAATGTCCTCTTGGACAGTCTGTACCACCAAGTGAGGCGGACTATGAAGTTCTAGGTGATGAACTCTTAGAAATTGCAGGTGTCAAAATACAGTACCGTCACTTCCCAGGACACACCCCCGGATGTAGTATCATACAAATAGAAGATGCTTGGTTCTCGGGAGATTTCCTTTTTCAACAAAGCATAGGAAGATGGGACTTCCCATTCTCTTCAGGTGAAGATATGGTAAAAAGTTTAGAAAAAGCCCTCACAATAGAAAGTGACTATAGAATCTACCCAGGACATGGTTCAGCCACCACCCTCAAAGAAGAGCAGCAAGTCATCCCTTACTGGATACAACAGGTTCAAAATACTCTATAGTTAGCATGTAGAGTGTCTTATGCATTCCCACCGAGGACGGATGGGAAACGAGTTGAATTTTCTTTTTATTTGTATTGAAGTATGGGTTCCCATCGGGGACGATGGGAACTAGGTTTGATAGTATTGGGGTAAGTCTTGCTAGCCTAAAACATGGTTAGCTAAAACAAAAGTAGTAAAACTTCCTTCAAAGATAAGTCTGCCTGACACATAAGCTTCTACCTCAACTACTTTTTTCTTCCCTTTTTCACTTACGATGCTCGCTTTACATAACACTGCATCTCCCACTTTAACAGGAGCCAAAAACTTAGAACTGGAAGAACCAAGTACTACATAAGGGTCATTGACTGCCACCATAGCTGCATAGTCTGCTGCGCCAAAGACAAAGCTACCGTGTACCAAGCCTTGTGTATCTGCTTTCATCTGAGTTGTTGTATGGAGTAAAACTTCTGCATAGCCCTCTTCTAAGCGAGTGACTTTTCCACAGAGAGCATTGTCTATCTCTAAATGTGTCTTTACTTCCACCTAGTTACCGCTTGCACATTTCCCAGACTCACATTTCCCAGACTCACATTTCATAAATGGTTTTAAGTCAGACTTGGGTGCTGCTTCAGCTTTATCGAAAAAGCCTTCTGAGTAAAGAACATAAGTAAAAATTGCTGCAAGTACAGCAAGCACTGCCAAAATAGAAAGTAAAAATTTTTTCATAACATAACCTTAAATATAATTTGAAGAATTATAGCAAAAAATTACTGTTTAATTTACGATTAAACAACCCAGGCTTCGTCTTTAAAAATGATTTCATTGTCAAGGGTAACCGTTTTGGTATCGACAAAAACGTCAATGTGGAACTTTCCGTCTCCACGTTTAAAGCCTGGTTTACCATACATGCCGTGCTTCCTTCCTAAGGAGAGATGCACACCACACATACGTTCATAGGTACCCGTGTCACTGACTGTATCTGTTTTAGTAAAAGCACGGTTGAGTCCAAAGCCCAGTTCTCTTACCCATACTTTTTCTTCACCCTCACGTATGAGTGCCAAAACTTCATCAAACGCAGGAGTAGAGTTTTCAGTAGCCACCACCACACCTTTTTCAATAATTAACGTAATAGGATTTGTAGGTTTATTTATCTGATACGTTGTATCGGAGAAAATAAAAATATTGACAGAGCCATTTACAGACTCTAAATCTTTTGCTTCTGTAAAAACTTCACCAATGGGAAACTGTCCACCGGTATTTGGCATTTCACTGTAGTCGCCAATGTTTAACTTTGCAGACTCAAATCCTGACTCATAGTAAAGTGCTTCGTCTCCACTATGTACAACACCTGAACTTGCAGCATCAATTTTAAGCTTTAAAGCAGGTCCAACACCTCTATAATAGGCTAAATCATAGTTTAGGCTCTCAATGTAACAAGTAACCTCTTCTTCTGCCATACGGCTTAAGTGAGGATGTTCTATGACTTTAATTTTACGTTTAAAAAGTTCTACACGGATTCTAAATGCATCTAAACGGAAATTTTTAGATTGTATGAGTGCTACAAAGTCTGAGGATTGTAAAGAGGAGAGAGTTTCAAGGATGACAGAAGCTTCCGTTTCATCAAAATGAATAAAAGTTGCTTCAGGAAGTGCTTCTTTGTATGCCGAATACAACATTTTAGAAAGTGTAGAGTTTTTATCATACACCACAACAGCTTTTTCAGACTCACTATAGTTAAAGACATCTTTTACAATACCTTTAACATGTAATGCTAGTTTATGAATCTGTGCTTCGTCATGTACAATCATCTATTTAAAGTATAAGTTTAGATTAGTAAGAGAATTTATATCCACGTCTACGCACGGTGTGAATCACTTGGAAACCAAGGATGCTTTTCAGACGTTTACGAATTTGGTTAATGGCAACTTCTACAGTGTTGTCAGAAACATACTCAGGTTCTTCCCAAAGGGCGTTGATGATTTCATCTTTTGAAAACACTCTTTGTTTACGTAAAGCAAGATACGCCAAGATGTCAAATGTTTTTCCATTTAGAGAAACAATTTTGTCATCATATTCTATCTTTTTATTGGCAATATCAATCACCAATTTTTCAATGTTTACTTGGGTACCAAAAAGGTGTCTCATGTTTGAGAGTACACGCGCAGCAATAAGATCTGGGTGGTCACAGTGATTATACACAACATCGTCTACACCAAGGTCAAAAAACGAAGACTGTGCTTGGATGTTTGACGTTAAGATGATGATTTTTGTTTCACTTTTTTTCTTTTTAACTTCATTGACATAACGCTCTAAAGAGAACTTTATACCTTCGTCAACAATAATGACCAATTCATAATGTCTAAAATCTGTAAAATTGGTTGCATCATACATATCTTTTGCATTGTCAACAATACAAATAAAATAATCTTCTAACTCTTTTTCTAACTCTTTAACGTATTCGTCACTAAACCCAACAGTTAATATTCTCATGTTTATCCATTTCCAAAAAGTAAACTGAAACTTAAAGTTTCTCTGCTTTTTGCATTTATTAGTGTATTTATACCCAAAAGAAGCTTATTTAAAAATAAAACGAGAAGAAAATGGCAAGAAAATTAAAAAATATTAAAGGGCTTTTAATGCCTTAATATACACTCTTTTAGGTGCAGGGTAACCTTCTACTGTTTTACTTTCATCGTCAGGGTCCAAGAAGTCTTCAAGACTTTGGGTATCAATCCACTCTGTTTTTCTCTGTTCATTGTGTTCTGTGACCATGGTTTCAAGTACTTCTACACTTTCAAACCCTGCTCTGGTACACCAATTTTTAAGCGCATTCACCGTGGGTACAAAATAAATATTAGGTATTTTAGAATAACGGTCTCTAGGCGTCAGGCACATTTCACCCTCACCATCTATCATAAAGGTGTCTAAAATGAGTTCTCCGCCTTTGTTAAGCCCTTTAAAAAGTGACTTTAACATTGCCACGGGGTCTGAACGGTGGTAAAGTACTCCTAAACAAAAGAGTGTGTCAAACTTGTGTTCATAAAACTCTACATGTTCTACCCCCAACAGTTCATAGACAATGTCAGACTTTATAAAGTGGTTCATAAATTGAAATTGCGAATAATAAATCGCAGAAGGGTCAAAACCTATAAGTTTTTTAGGTTTATCTTCGAGCATACGAAAAAGGTAATACCCATTGTTACAGCCAATGTCTCCTACAATTTTATCTTTTAAGTCAAAATGTGGGGCTAATAGGTTGTATTTGATTTGGCTTTGCCACTCAGAGTCTATAAACAAGTCATTTATTTGGAAAGGTCCTTTGCGCCAAGGCTTCATCAGTATCGCGGTTTCTTTGATTTGCTGGGCAAGGGCAGGAGAGAGGTTCTCTATCTGCACAGTGACTTTGTCACCTAAAGTTACCTCAACGTTTGTACATTCAGGTAAATCTTTGATGGCCTCTTGATAAGGCACAATGTTCTTCCACGTCAGCCATTTTTTTCGTTCTTCTCTTAATACATCTAAATTCATCTATTTTTTAATATACGCTCTTTTTATTTTTTGGTCAAACATAGGTTTAGACCCTGCACCTACAGAAACATTTTCCAATTTACGAACCACATCTTTACCTTTGATGACTTCACCAAAGATGGTATGTTTACCATTCAAGTGAGGTGTTGGTACCAAGGTAATGAAAAATTGGCTTCCATTGGTTTTAGGACCGGAGTTTGCCATAGCCAAAAGATACGGTCTATCGAACACGACATTGGCTGTAAATTCATCTTTAAATGGTTTTCCCCAAATTGATTTACCACCAGTACCCGTACCACGAGGGTCACCACCTTGGATCATAAAGTCTTTAATGATTCTGTGAAAGATCAAACCGTTGTAATAACCATTTTTCACATGTGTCGTAAAGTTTTCTACTGCAAGTGGTGCAACTTTAGGGTAAAGTTTTAATTCTATTTTTCCTATATTTGTTTCTAATACAACTATAGGTGCTTTGTCTTCTGCCTGAGCAAACACACTCACAGATACAAAAAGTACTGCCATTACTAATTTTTTTATCATCTCTTTATCCTTTTTTTGAATCGTTAGGGATTATAACGATTTTTTCATTTATTTAGCATAACTTATTGTTACTATTAATGGACCGTATCAAAAGCAAAAGCTTCCGACACTTACGCTAACGCTATGTTTTTCTCAGCGAAAGGCTCACGCAATTTATTGCTATTTTGCGTAACTTGTAGCTCTCAGCTCACGTATAACATTCACCTTGATCTCACCAGGGTACTGTACCTTACTTTGTATCTCGTTGGCAATCTCTTTACTAAGAAGTACAGCTTCATTGTCAGACATTTTTTGGGCATTAACAAAGACACGTATTTCACGGCCTGCATTAATGGCATAAGCTTGGGTGACATAAGGCTTTGACGTGGCAATATCTTCTACCTCTTTGACACGTTTGGTAAACGTTTCCATCACTTCACGCCTTGCACCTGGTCTAGCTGCAGAGAGTGTGTCTGCGGCACAAACAGCTGCAGACTCCACAGAGTCAGGTTCTTCATAGCCATGGTGTGCGTAAATAGCGTTAATGACTGTAGGGTGTTCCCCATGTTTCCGACAAAGGTCTGCACCTATGTCTACGTGTGAACCACCCAAATCCTGGGTTAAGGCTTTGCCTATGTCATGTAAAAGTCCTGCACGAAGTGCTAACTTTTCATCTCCACCCATCTCTGCTGCCATAACACGTGCCAGTTTGGCTACTTCTAAGGTATGTGCCAAAGCATTTTGTCCATAAGATGCCCGATACTTCATTCGTCCAAGTAAACGTACCAACTCTTCTGCCATAGGAAACAATCCTAACTCTATGATAATGTTTTCACCCTCTTCATAGGTTTTTTGCTCAAACTCTGCCAACACTTTTTCATGCACCTCTTCAATACGTCCAGGGTGAATACGCCCATCTTCAATGAGTATTTCTATGACCCTTGTGGCAATGGCCCTTCTATAGAGGTTAAAAGAGGAGACCAAAATAACCCCTGGGGTTTCATCAACCACAATGTCTACCCCTAAAAGCATTTCAAGGCTTTTAATGTTTCGCCCTTCTTTTCCAATGATACGCCCTTTATGCTCATCACTAGGAAGGTTAATCAGATTAATCAGTCTTTCACCTGCAAAATCACCCGCATACCTTGTGGTGGCTTGAGCCAAAATGTAATTGGCTTTTTTCTCCCCCTCCACTTTTGCTTCTTGTACATACTTACGCACAATAGCAGCCACATCTGCACGGCTTTGCGTTTCTACTTTTTCTAAAATGTATGCTTTGGCCTCTTCTTTAGTAAAGCCAGACACATTTTGCATCACGTCAATCGACTTAGCAATCTCTTCTTGCTTTTGTCTCTCTAAACTTTCTAGCTTTTTTTCCTCTGTTAAGAGTTTTGTTTCTAAACGTGAAATGTTCTCTTTGCTCAGTTCTAGTTCTTTGTTTTGTAAAATGAGTGTGCGGTTACGTTCGTCTACTTTGTGTACACGTTCTTGAAATTCTCTTTCTTGTTCTAACTCTTTTTCTTTCACTTTCACTGCGGCTGATTTGAGTAAGTGTTCTGCTTCTTGTGCCATCACTTTGGCTTTTGCTTTGGCTTCAAGTTCTAAGTGGTTAAATCTATTTTTGGCACTTCTTTTGAGCCAAACATAACTTAATGCGACACCTAAAACAAGGCCAGCAAGGCTTGAAATGCCTATCGTTCCTAACATAATGGGTCCTTTTTGGACGTTTATGCAGGCGCTATAATTTTATCTGCTTTTACATCATAATGGTTTGTAACGAGGGTATGTGTATAACAAAGTTTACGCGCTACAAAAACGACTTCTTTTATATTTTTATGGTTCTTTTCAAAAAATCGGTCATACATTCCTTTGCCAAACCCCACACGTCTATGTGTCAAGTCTACACCCACAATAGGAACAATGGCCATATCTATTTGTTTATTTCTAACTTGTTTTGAATCTTTTGGTTCTTTAATACCAAAGCGTTTACTCTGCAATGGTAACCTATATTTTACCAACCTAAAACTTGCACCTTCCATAAATGGCACATAGAGTTTTCTCTTTTCTTTGCGTAGTTTTAAAATAAGCGGAAAAAGGTTTACTTCCATGCCAAGGGGGATATAGAGCATAATACTTTGTGCATTGGCTTGTACAATTTCATGATACAGCCTCGCTAAGACAAACTTATCTTTAATATAAGCACCTTGTCTTGAAGCCTTTTTTAAAGAGGCTATGGATGCTTTTCTAAATGCATCTTTTGTCATCTCTTTGGTCATCTCTTTTGTCATATTAATCCTGTTTCGATATAATCGCGTTCTATTATAACCACTGAATAAACTAAGTATTCTCTGGTTCTATTATACAACATCTAAAAGGTACAGCGTGCACAAATTTCATGTCCTACTTCTTGTTTTATTATTTTTAGGCCTAAATGGCTGTGAAAAGAAAGAAACAGACAAAACCATTCCTATTGAGAACTGTACCATAGCACTTAAGTCTTCTTCTGAGCATAACAATTCTAATGTATTTGAAGCCAGTAAAAAAAGCAAAGAAGAAAGATCAAATAAAACGCTTTGTCTGAGTCCTTCTCAGACAGCTATTTTCACACTCTCTGATGATAAAAACCATTCGTATACTGTTCAGGTATTCCAAAAAAGTATAGCAATTAAAAAAGAGACACGACCTATCACCCTCCTTACCTTTTTTGCAACTTGGTGTCCCCCTTGTGTGGCTAACATCCCTTACTTCAATGACTTAGAACAAAAATACAATGACAAAGTCTTCATCTCTTCTGTCTTAATTCATGATAGGATAAAGCCAGAACTTTTCCAAGCCTTTTTAAACACACATAAAATGAGATACTTTGTTTCAAATAGTCTAGATAACGACCATTTTGCATCTTTACTTACCAAAACATTAGGCTTGCCTGAGAACTACAGCATTCCTCTTAGCATTTTGTATGTCCATGGGAAGTATTTTACACATTATGAAGGTGCTGTTCCTGTGGAAATGTTAGAGTACGATATACGACAAGCCATACAAACATTAAAATAAAATACCAAAAAAAAAGGGAAACACATGTTCAATTTATTTAAAAAAGTTTTAGGTAGAACCAATAAAGCCATCAAAGAAGTGGCTCCCACAAAACGTAAAAGCATCCCAAAAGATGAGTTTGAAGAGATACTACTCGAAGCAGATGTACATTATGACTTAGTGGAGAGACTTTTAAAAGGTCTGCCTGAGAACATCAACCGCATTCAAGCATTCAACTCCCTCATCTCGGTCTTTCAATACAAAGCTGACTTTAAAAACTCAGATGACAAACCTTTTGTAGAAATGGTTATTGGTGTGAATGGTGCAGGAAAAACCACCACCATTGCAAAACTTGCTTACCGCTATAAACAAGAAGGCAAATCTGTCATCTTAGGTGCAGGTGACACCTTCCGTGCCGCAGCCATTGAGCAATTAAGCCGCTGGGCAGATAGACTGAACATTCCCATTATTGCTACACAACAAGGACATGATCCTTCAGCAGTGGTCTACGACACCATTGAGTCAGCCATTGCAAAAAACTATGACCACATCATCATAGACACCGCAGGAAGACTACACACCCAAACCAACCTCTCTGAAGAGCTTAAAAAAATGATCCGTATCGCAGGAAAAGCCAAAGAGGGAGCACCTCATAGAAAAATGCTTATTTTAGATGGCACACAAGGTTCTTCTTCTATCAACCAGGCCAAAGCCTTTAATGAAATGATTGGGATTGATGGGATTATTATTACGAAACTAGATGGTACAGCCAAAGGGGGTTCTGTCTTAAGTATTGCAGATGAGTTACAAATGCCTATTTTTTACATTGGTACAGGAGAGCAACCTGAGGACCTCATCACCTTTAAGGCCAATGCCTACATTAACACTATTTTAGATGAGATTTTCGTCTAAAATAGTCCCTTCATTTACTACTCTTCTTCACTTAAGCCAAAAGCTTTACGGTAACTTATCGCTAAGTTTGTTTTGTCTTTATAGTCTATCAAATCACCCACAACCAAAGTGACTTCTTGTTTGAGGTTTTTGTCTGCCAAAGCTTTTGAAAGTACGTCATTGGCATCTGTTTTAATATACAATGGCAAAATGGGTAAACGGTTTTTTAGTGCAATAATCCTCGCACCTTCTTTAAAACTTGCTAACGCTTTACCTGTTTTGTTTCGTGTACCTTCAGGAAAAATGAAAATCGACTCTCCACGTTTAACCGCAGCTTTAATATCTGAAAAAAAGCCAGACATTTGACTCTTTTCTCTGTCTAAAAGTATGGAACCTGCATTTCGTACAAAAAGTCCAAAGAAAAATGAGTTATAGAGCTCTTTTTTAGAAATCCATGGACCAAAAATATTTGTCTTTTTTAAAGCCACTTCTGTAATAGGTGGGTCAATAATACTTCTATGGTTAATCAGCACTAAAAACTTACCCTCAGTGGGTAGTTTCTCTTCGTTTTCTATGTTCACTGTTATATTTAAAGTTTTTAATTGTGCTTCAGAATACCCTAAACGTAAACGTTTAATTTCACTTTGGTCGTCTATTTTACGTAAACGGAAGCCAAAACTGTTGGTCAAATATAAACCATATATGGTTTGTTTAATTGCATTAAATGTCACAAAAACTCCTTAGTGGCCGAATTATAACCAAAAGAAGTAAATTAAAAATAGTGTAAAACGTAAAAATATGTCAATTTGACATATTATGCGAGCTAAAGAAAAATTTAGCTTACAATACTCCCATACAAAACAGGAGTCTTTTAATGGCAAAGAAAAAAACACTATTTGAATGTCAAGCATGTGGATTTCAATCCCCAAGATGGATGGGAAAATGTACCTCATGTAACGAATGGGAAAGTATGGTAGAACTCTCTACCGATCAAATTAAATTTATTAAAGAAATGGCTAGTGCTTCCTCGCCGACTGGCATAAGCAAAGCCAAACCCATCACCCAAATAAGTGAAGACAACATCACCCGTTTTACTTCAGGAAGCATTGAACTTGACCTTGTACTTGGAGGTGGCATTGTGCCAGGTTCACTCACACTCATTGGTGGAAGTCCTGGGGTTGGAAAGTCTACCTTACTTCTCAAAATTGCTGGTAACTTAGCAAGAGAGTCAAAAAAAGTACTCTATGTCTCAGGGGAAGAGTCTGCCGGACAAATCAAACTACGCGCCAACCGTTTAGACGCCAACCACGATAACCTCTATCTACTCCCTGAAATTAGCCTCAACGCGGTCATTGCAGAGATAAACCATCAAAAGTATGAACTCATTGTCATTGACTCCATTCAAACCCTCTACTCAGACGACACCCCTTCTGCACCAGGCTCAGTCACACAAGTGCGTACCATTACTTTTGAGCTCATGCGTATAGCCAAATCTTTACACATCCCCATCTTCATCATTGGTCATATCACCAAAGACGGCTCCATCGCAGGGCCAAGAGTACTTGAACATATGGTCGATACCGTACTGTACTTTGAGGGGGACACAAACTCAGACTTAAGACTTCTTAGAGGGTTTAAAAACCGTTTTGGTGCCACAAATGAAGTAGGTATTTTTGAAATGAACAAAGAGGGTTTAAACGATGCCAAGTCTATGGCAGGTAAATTTTTTGATAAAGACAAACTACAGTCAGGTTCTGCGCTCACAGTCATTATGGAAGGAAGCCGTCCTATCATCATCGAAGTGCAAGCCCTCGTCTCAGAGTCTTACGGACATCCCAAACGCTCTTCTACTGGTTTTGACAACAACCGTTTAGGAATGTTACTGGCTTTATTAGAAAAAAAACTAGACTTACCTTTAGGAACCTATGATGTTTTTATTAACATCTCTGGTGGCATTAAAATCAATGACCCCTCTGCTGACTTGGCCATTATTGCAGCAATATTGAGTTCTTACAGAAACCGTGAACTCTCTTCAGACAGTATCTTCTTGGGTGAAGTTTCACTCACAGGTGAAATAAGGGAAGTCTTAGGACTCACACAAAGGCTCAAAGAGCTAGAAACACAAGGTTTTTCTAAAGCAATCATCCCCAATACACCCCAGGAAAAAACCAATATCAAATGTTTTGTGGCAGATGAAGTGGCAAAAGTTGTTGAGTGGATGTAATTACGCTACACTATAGCTATGAAAATAGGCACAGACATTATACAAATTAAACGTATTGAAAAACTCTTAGAAAAATACCCAGACAGCTTTAAACAACGCTTTTTAAATGAAGATGAGATTAGGCGTGCAAAGAAAATAGAAAGCATTGCAGGTCTTTGGGCAGCAAAAGAAGCTATATCCAAAGCTTTAGGCTGTGGGATAGGTGCAGAGTTGGCTTTCCACGATATACATATCAGCAAAGATGCACGTGGTGCGCCGCACTTTATACTCTCCAAAGAAGCCCAAAAAACCCATGCCATTAAAGAGAGTTCTCTTTCCATTAGTCATGATGGTGGTTTTGCCATAGCCATTGCAGCCATCATAAAATAATATCTTAGTTTAGGAGATCCACTTATGAAATCTTTACTCTTTACAACACTTAGTGCCGCACTTCTTGTCAGTTGTACCTCACCCTTCTCACCTAGTGTAGACAAACAAGCAGCTACACAAAACACGCTAAAACCTGTCAGCACAACACCTACCAGACAAGCTCTAGCTATGCCTCCCGCACCGCCAAGTACACATGTAGACAAAGAGGTAGAAGACAACAACTACCAAGAGCACTACATGTATCCGGAAGATGGTTCTGCTGCCAAAAAAGATCCTCTAGAAAAAAATCCTCTCAAACAAGAGACAGAAACTTCTTCAGTCACCGCCACAGAGACTATGACAAAAGAAGCCTGTATTAGCATGATAGGCCAAGAGAAGTTTGACAAGTATTCAGAGATGTTTGGCAGTGAAGAAGCTTCCATTAAACGTTGTAGCATGATGAAAGCCATGCAAAAAAACTAAAAAGAAGAAGAAATTTCATTCTTACTTCTTAAAATGTATCATTTTAAACCTATCACCCATCATTGTAGGAGCAATCAACGTTTTGATTTTGTCTGCTTCTGAAGCATAACGTGCTTGACTTGCCTGTTTGGAAAACTGCTCCAAGATGTCAATAAGTCCAAAACGTATCAGCGCACGTGCTTGTGTCTCATAGGCCTCTTCTTTAAAACCTGCTTTTACAAAAGCTTCAGAGACATGGGCAAAGTTCACATCATAGGTAATGTCATCTTTTTTAAAGCTCTCCGCCAACACCAACTCTTCATCAAAAAGAGGAAATGTTTCATGTTTTCTGTAGATACGTATAGAGAAGTCATTACGCACATACTTCTCGCCATAGTCGAAAGTAACAAAATCACAGTGTTGTATGCCTTTTGCCATCTCTTTGGCAAAGTCTTCATAGCCTACAGCCACTTCACCTTGTTTTAAGTGATGTTTTTTAGCCCATTCGAGCATTTCTTTAGGTGCTTCTTTCCAGATAATTTCATCTTCTTTTACAAAGGCAATTTTTTCATCTTTTAAGAGTTCACAAGGAAAAGCATCGAAAATTTCATTGGCAACCACAAAAGCATAGTCTACTTCCACTTCCGCAATGTCATCAAAATGTGTGATTTGAATGTCATCTCCAAAACGCTCTTTTATGTAAGCCAATTGTGCTTTTTGTACTTCAACTTGGCGCTCCACTATGCCAAACTTTAATGTCTTCACTAAGTCAGGGTCACAGGTATACAACCACTGTATCATGTCACAAAGTAGGTACCCTTGGTGGGCTCCAATCTCTATAAGCCAGCCATTTTTATCGGCTTTGCCAGATTTGAGTAAGTCATAAAAATGGTTTGCAATACTTGCTCCAAAAAATGAAGAGGTACTCACAGCTGTATAAAAATCCCCACCTTTACCAATGGCTTTAAAATCTTTATAATACCCCTCTTCGCCATAGAGCCATTCATGCATGTAGCTACTAAAGTACATTTTCCACCCTGACGTAAAGTTTGAGTAACTGCACTTGTTTGTCTATGGTATAAATTTTTTGATCTAGTTTTCTAATGTTAAGTGAATTGTGCATGATGGCTGTGTCTAACGAAGTTTTTTCACCAGCATCAGCCAAGTTCTTAGTCACACGATAAAGACTCTTATAAATACTTTCATCTTTTTTTGCCAAAAGGATTTTTCTATCTAAGACATCTAAGCTATTGACAATCCACTGATACTCTTCTAAGACTTTCTCTTGTCTGTCTATGACTTGTACAGCAGCTCTTAACTTTTCTACTTTAGAGGCTTCAACATCTGCAAAAGCATTGATGTCTAAAGGCATTGAGACAGCAAAACCATAGTTATAATACTCCTCCTGCAGTCTAGAACCTGGTCCAACAAACAGTGGATTGATGTCGCCATTGATGTACTGCCCCTGTAGAGAAACGGTAGGTAAATACTTTGCCCAAGTGATTTTTTCATTGTAGTCTGAGACTTCAGCACGCAGCCTGTCTGTTTTTAAATCAAGGTTTTCTCGCGTGTAATTTTCACGGTTCATCAATTTTAATTTCGGCAACGTCAAGGCTTCTGGATTTTTATCGGAGATAAGTGCAAAACGCTGTTTTAACTCTAAAAGATTAAGCTCCAACTCCAGCAAAGAAGCTTCATCTTGACTCTTGTTCAAAATAGCTTGGTCTAAAAAACTACTGTCTAAAAGACCTGCTTCATAAGAGTCACGTTTTTGACGTATGTCTATCTTATCATTTTTAATCAACAGAGACATCTTCTTTTGTTCAAGTTTATTTTTTTTCAAGTTAAACAGAATGGAGACGGCATCCCCAATAAGTTTTCGTCTTTGCAGGGTTAAATCTGCCGCATTTGCATGGCGTAAAGCATCAGAGTAGAGTATGGCATAGTAAATCCCTCCAGACCTAAAAATAGGCTGGTCAATAGTGACAGAGTACGTCCCAAGTCCTACCTTCTCCCCAATAAACTGTGTGGTGTAATTTTTACGGTACTGCAAGAGTATAGGGTTCACCCAAGACTTTGAAAGTTTGTCACTCTCTAAGTCATTGGCTTCAAAGTCGTACTCAAAAAGCAAAGATTTATTGCTTGAAAGTATAGAGCCTAAGTCATCTGCTTGGAGCGTGCAAAAGGCTAGAAAACTACAAAGAAGAAATAACTTTTTCAAAACGCTTAAACCCTTCATCTATTTCATTTTTAGAGATGGTAATACTTGGTAAAAAACGTACCGTATTCCGTCCTGCTTTTAAGACAATCAAACCCTCTAACATCGATTTTTCTATAATCCCAGCTTGAATCTCTGCACTTTTAGCACGCAATCCTCTCATGAGTCCTAAGCCTACTTCTTTTTCAAAAAGGTTTCCATGTTGTGCAACTACATCTTTGAGTTTTTGAGAAAAATACAACAAAGTTTCATCGATGCTACCTGCATCATACAAAGATTTGAGTACATCAAGTACAGCATTTCCAGCAGCACAAGACAAGTAGTTTCCACCAAAAGTACTGCCATGTTCTCCTGGTACCAAAATTTCTTTATGCTTGGTCATGACTGCACCTATAGGCACCCCACCCCCTAAACCTTTAGCCAGAGTAATGATGTCTGGTTCAATCTCATACAAATTAGAAGCTAAAAACTCACCTGTTCTGTACACACCTGTTTGCACCTCATCCACGATAAGTAAGATCTTTTGACTTTTCAAATGCGCTGCAAGTTTTTGTATCTCTTCTTTCTCAAAAGGTTGGACACCACCCTCACCCTGTACAAGCTCTATAAGCACTGCGACTGTTTCATCATCTATCGCTTTATAGACATCTTCTATAGATTTCTCATAAGAAAAACCATCCGGGTACGGTGAAAAGTTTGGTGTATGAAAACTCTCTTGCCCTGTGGCTTTCACTGTAGTAATCGTACGTCCGTGAAATGAATGTTCAAGTGTGATAACCTTATAACGCTTATTATCAAACTTCGTCTCGCCATACTTACGTGCTATTTTTATAGCCCCCTCATTTGCCTCTGCTCCTGAGTTTGCAAAAAATATACCCATATCATAACCACTTAACTCTACTATCTTCTGCGCAAGTTTCGCCTGTGGCTCTATCACCTGCAAGTTTGAAATATGAATGATTTTTTGCGCCTGTTCAGAGATGGCCTTTACCAACACATCATTACTGTGTCCAACAGAGTTAACCCCGATTCCTGATGCAAAATCTATATAGTCTTTTCCATTTTCATCATAGAGTGTTGAACCCACACCTTTTACAAAGTTTGTATAGTTACGTGCGTATGTCTGCAATACATATTGTTTATCTTGTTGTTCTAAAGTCATATTTGTTTCCATTTTAATTTATTGGTATTATTATAGCAAAGTGTTATTATGCTAAGCATCAAAGCTAGAAGTTTCATAGAATATTAAGTTCCCTTTACACATAGACTACCTAAATGGATGGTATGATGATCATAACAAAGGTAAGCCATGAAACATCTGCATAGAGTAGCAAAAAAATTCAAGATGAGTTCTGTATTAATGGGCATAATGATCTCAGTAGTTATTTTATTATTAGGATCTACTTCAGCTGAAGCATCACACAAGTTGAACGTAGTAGCCAAATCAGACCAACTTCCTGTAAAAGATTCACTGATCGTGGCCTATTATGGTCGTCCCGGAGTTAGATCTCTGGGGATTCTCGGGCAATATCCACTTCAAAAGATCATCCCAATGATCAAAGCTAAAGCCGCAGAATATCAAAAACTCCTTCCCAAGCAAACCGTTATTCCAGGATTTAATATCATATATGGTTTGGCGACGAGGGAGCCAGGAGCGAACAAAGATTATATTCTTCATTTATCAAGTAAAAAATTGATGCAATACATCCATGCAGCAAATCAACATGGTTTTGCCGTTTTTATAGATCTACAATTAGGAAAAAGAACGCCACTCCAAGCAGTGCAACCCGTGCTTAAGTATCTTAAATATGACAATGTACATATATCACTTGATCCAGAGTTTCAAGTGTATGGCTTAAATATTCGTCCGGGTAAGGTCATCGGTCATATCACAGGTCGGGACATCAATCAAGTACAAGCTGCCATGAGTGCTTATTTGGAAAAGAATGGTATTAGAGAAAAAAAGATCCTTCTTATACATATGTTTACATCACGTATGATAAGAGAGAGTACCCCCATTAAGAATTATGAAAAGATCAAATTGGTCGTGAATTTAGATGGAGATGGATCTCCAGAATTAAAAGTAAAGATATACAACAGTCTCTATACAAAAATTTCTGCAAGTAAAATTGCCGCAGGGTTTAAAGTCTTTTTTAAAGTTGACAAACCTAGGATCATGACACCTAAACAAATCTTAGGCATAGATCCTGTCAGAAATAACAGAATCAAACAAGCGCCTAAGTATATCAATTATCAATAAATAAAAATCTTAAAGGGGTAGCAATGCTAGGTTTTATTAAAATCATCATAAAAACTACTTTGTCAGCCTTACTTTTTTCATCTGCACTTCTTTCAGGGAAAGTCATCCCTGCAGCAGAGCAAACAGCTCTGTACCTTCCTCTACTTAAAAATAAAAACGTGGCAGTGGTCGTAAACCACTCTTCAATGTTGGGAGAAAGACATCTGATTGATGTACTTTTAAGCCATGGCATTAAAGTCAAAAAGATCTTTGCACCAGAACATGGTTTTCGAGGAAAAGCAGATGCAGGGGCACACATTAAGAACAGTGTTGACAATAAAACGGCGCTTCCTATCATCTCCCTCTATGGCAAACATAAAAAACCAACAAAAAAAGATTTACAAGGTATTGACCTCATACTCTTTGACATACAAGATGTGGGTGTACGATTTTACACCTATCTTTCCACCTTGCACTACATCATGGAAGCAGGTGCAGAACAAAACATCCCTCTTCTTCTTTTAGACAGACCCAATCCCAATGGCCAATACATTGATGGTCCCGTCTTAGAGAAAAAACATCGCTCTTTTGTGGGGCTTCATCCTGTACCTGTGGTGTATGGTATGACCATCGGTGAATATGCACAAATGATTAATGGTGAAAAATGGCTCAAAAATAGTGTACAGGTAGAACTAAAAGTCATCAAAGTAAAAAACTATAGACACCAGAGTCATTATGCCTTAACTATCAAACCTTCCCCCAATCTTCCTACAGACCAAGCTATAACCCTCTACCCCTCTTTGGCATTTTTTGAAGGTACTGTCATTTCAGCAGGACGCGGTACCAACAAACCTTTTGAACTTTATGGTGCACCTAGTTACGCAGACAAAACATTTTCTTTTGTACCAAAATCTAAAGTAGGTGCCAAACATCCCAAATTTATAAACCAACGTTGTTATGGTGTAGACTTGAGTCGAAGTAGATTTAACAAAAAAAGGTTTACCCTTGCCTATCTTCAAGATGCGTATGCTAAATATCCAGACAAAAAAAACTTCTTTCTCAAAAATAACTTTTTTGATGCACTGTCAGGCAATAGCCAACTACGTAAACAAATAAAAGCAGGTCTATCTGAAAAACAGATACGTAAAAGTTGGCAAAAAAATCTTAATACCTTTAAGCAAATACGTAAAAAGTATCTAATTTACCCTTAGCGTTTTGGGATAGCTTTTCGGTAAGCAACACCTTGTACTTGTAAACGCTTAAGACCTAAACCAAAAGCACGAGAGTGAAAGTCTTTCCAGTCACGATTTTTTTGCTTTGTCCATGCAAGTTCAGCCAAAGCCAAAGCCCTAGGCCAAGTCATGTAGTCGGCTATCTTTTCACTTAACAAAGTCTCAGACCAAAGACAAGCTTCTACACCTTTGACATAAGAAGAATTGCTGGGGTTAAAACTATAGGTTTTATGTGTATTCACAGGGCTTGACCAAGTATGTCCTAACTCATTTTTCCCTTTGCTATAACGCTGGTCAAAATACAGATACTGCACCGGTGCGAGTATGGTATAAGATTTTTGTTTGAGCAGTTTTTTGGCATCTTTATTACTTTTCCAAACTATAAACAGAGACTTTTTTCTAAGGTGCTTACTATACTTCCCTACCTCTTGCCAACTTAACATTGTACGCTGATGTTTGGTAAGTATTTTGTCTAAACGTGTGAAAAAGTAGCCCTGAACTTCTTTTAGATTTTTTAACCTTTTTTGAACCATCAACTTTTTGACTGAGGGGGAGTGTTTCCATGCCCCTTTTGGGATTTCATCACCCCCTACATGAATATACTCAAAAGGAAAGAGTGCTGCCACTTCAGCAAATACATTGTCAAGAAAAATGTAGCTACTCTCTTGTGCCGGGTTTAGGGTATTGTTCTTTATTTTTTGTACAGAGATATAAGCACTTTTATCGTAAGGGTCTGTCAAAAGTCTTGGGTAGGCTATTAACGCTGCTTTGGCATGCCCTGGTGTGTCAATTTCTGGGATAATCTCCACAGAACGTACTTTGGCATAAGCAACAATCTCCCTAATCTCTTTTTGAGAGTAGTACCCTGATTGGACTTTGTCTTTAGGGCCACGCATAGCAGGGAAAAGAGAAAAAGGCAAAGTAGTACCTGGCCCACGTTTTGAAGAAACAGACGTTAATTTTGGGTACTTTTTGATTTCTATTCGCCACGCTTCATCATCTGTCAAATGCCAGTGAAAACGGTTGAGTTTATGTTGCGCCATACGGTCTATAAATTTCTTGACATAGTCCACCGAAAAAAAGTTTCTTGCAGAGTCTAACATCATGCCTCTCCATTTAAAACGAGGGTAATCTTCTACCTTACACACAGGAAGAGACCAAGACATTTTACGCTGTTTCACCCTAGACCAAATGGCAGGGTCCATCAACTGCAGTAAAGTGACAGTAGCATAAAAAAACCCTGCTTGATCTCTGGCTTCTATGCGAATCTTATCTTTACTTATGTGTAAGCTATAAGCTTCAGACTTTTGCACTTTTTTTGGGTTAAAATGAAAGTCAATTTTTTTTGAATGTCTAGATTTTTTTCTTTGCAGTGTATAGCTAGCACTCTGTTGTAAATGTGCTTGTAAGTAGTCTATGGCTGCAAAAGCTTTTTTACTGTCGGTGACAATATTTGTTTTTTCATTTAAAAGGAAAAAACCTTTCCCCGATGTAAATTTTTGAGGTTTAGGAATGAGTGCTGGTGTTTGGGCAAAAAGGAAAAGAGGTAAAAAGAACAAACATAGATACAAAAATCTTTTTGTACTTTTTTGCACTATTACTTTATCTCTACTTTTAGAAGTTTAGAAAAAGTGCCTTGGGGTGCAGCGATGTAAATCTCAGCCCTGTAAGAAGAGATAAACTTTTCATCTGCTACTTTCCAGATTTTATTGACTTTATACTCTGTTTTTTTACCATCTAAATAAACTGATTTTTTCTCTATATTTTCTAAAGTCTCTGCGTCTAAAAAAAGTACCAACTTAGCTCTACTTGTATCAACTAACCTTGCTAAAGGAGATCCTGGAGCGACATAATCTCCCTTACGTACAATAATCTCATACAGATACATATGATTAAGGACAATGGATTTTTTTTCAATACTGTCTTCAAGCTGAGCAATCTTATACTGCATATCCAAATACTGGGTTTTTGTAGAAGCAAAACTGTAATAAGCATTGTCTTTTTGGTTTGTAGATGCTGTTTTCAACTTATCTATACGTTGAAAATATGACTCTTGCCGTTTTAAAGTTTCATGAAGTGTAAGCAGATTTTCATTTGATGTTCTCAAGTTAATTTTATCTAAACGGTCATCCAAATAGATAATACGTTTTTGATCCACTAGACTTCCTTCCGCTTCAAGATCTACATCCGTTACCAAAGCACTAACTGCAGACTTTAAAATCACAGATTCATAAGGTTCAACTTTAGCATAATGTACTTTTGCCAATAAAAGAGAAGAGTAACATACGAGCAGCATAAAAAGTGAAGAGAGTTTCATAGTAATTCTTTTTTTATTCATTATAGCGTAATGCTGTTAAGGTTTTTAGAATGGGAGGTGTAAAAGAAGTGATATTTGTAAATTATACAGAGAGTAAAGAAGTACAAGGCGAAGTACCCAAAGGTACTTGCCAAGCACACTATTTTCTACCCATCATAAGAGGGGCAGAGAAAGATTAAAATGTGTAAGTTACACCGAAGTTAACAGAATCGATTGAATGATCAATGTTGCTATCAATACCAGCAACAGATATATAATCGTTATCATCATCATAAAGTACTACGTAGTCTAAGAATACAGACCAGTTTTCACCGAATGCGTAATCTGCACCAATACCCCAAGAGAAGCCATCAACATTCCCAGCATCATTATATGGGGTATATACTCCACCACCAATATTTAATGTGTAATCAACAGATGTATCCGCATAACCAAGAAGACCATAAATAGTAAATTCTTCAGTTACTGGGTACATTGGTTTAACATAAATTCCCCAAGAATCAAGTTCGATGTTAGCATTTTGAGTATTGAAAATTTCATCTTCATCAAGACCAATCCAGTATCTACCCTCGATTGCTACATAGTCGTTAAACTTGTAACCAGCTTGAAGCATGATTGAACCATAATCAACATCGTCACTTGTAGCAAAACTACCGTCTGCAAAAAATGATGTATTTTCACTTTCTAGTGTTTGCCAACCGTACGCAAGACCTAGGTAAAATGCACCTGTTGATTCTTCAACAATTGGCTCTACTACTGGCTCTACAGGAGCGATGTCTCCACCTGCAATTGCAAGCGTACTCATTGCTGCAATTAATGCAGCTGATAATGTAATTTTTTTCATAACGTTTCCTTTTTTGTTTGTAATAGTTACAGTTAAAAGTCTAACATACTAAATCTTAAATAAACATAAATTATAATAATACATTATGTATAGTTTAATAATTAATTTATTTAAACGTCAATCATAGATTATTTAAGATTCTGTAGAATGAAAGAATTAAGGTGCAACGATAAGCCGGGTTTTGTCGTGGGTAGTTATTTATCTAGGCCTGTTGTTGCCAACAGGCTCAAGCGAAGTATGTGTGCTGAGTAAACAGCTTGTGAGACTTATACCATATACTTCTTGCTGCGGACAGGGTTTACCTGGCTACCTATGTTACCATAAGTACCGGTGGGCTCTTACCCCACCCTTTCACATTGACCATATATCAAAGATATATGGACTACTTTCTCTCTGTTGCACTTGCCCTCAGATTACTCTGGCCATCCGTTAGATGGAGTCCTGTCTCACGTGCAGCCCGGACTTTCCTCTCGTGACAAAGATGTCACCAGCAACTACCTGTTGCACCTAAACAGAATTATAGCAGAATAGAATTAGAAATTAGAAATTAGAAATTAGAAATTAGAAATTAGAAATTAGAAATTTTTACAAACGTAATCTTTTAGTTTGCTTTAGGTTTGGTCTGAGGGAGTGTGTGTAGAGAGGGATCTTTTATTCTTCTTGAAATAGATAAAGATTTTTGATTAGTTGTGCTTAGGTTTGAAAGTTTGGGTAAGAGAGTTTACGTCAAGTAAATGACCGCACCCATCTTTTAAAGATGAGCGCAAATAATCAGAAAGATTATCTATTTTAGGCCATTACTTCTTTAACAGCTTTACCAATTTCTGCTGGTGAAACAACAACTTTTACACCTGCTGCTTCTAGTGCATCCATTTTTTCTTTAGCTGTACCTGCAGAACCAGAAATGATAGCCCCTGCGTGACCCATTCTTTTACCTGCTGGTGCAGTTTGACCTGCGATGAAAGCAACCACTGGTTTAGTGATGTTTTCTTTAATGTAACGTGCGGCTTGAATTTCAAGATCTCCACCAATTTCACCGATCATTACAATCGCTTCAGTCTCTTCATCGTCTTGGAACATTTGAAGCAGTTGGATATAAGAAAGACCAATAATTGGGTCTCCACCAATACCAACTGCTGTTGAAATACCAAAACCTTCCTTACATACTTGGTTTGCACCTTCATAAGTAAGTGTACCAGACTTAGAGATAAGTCCAACATTACCTTTTTTGAAAATCATACCTGGCATAATTCCAATTTTACACTCTTCAGCAGTAATCACACCTGGACAGTTTGGTCCAATTGTCATCATGCCATTTTTAACTGCACATGCTTTTGCTGCTTGCATGTCACGAACCGGTGCGCCTTCAGTAATGATGACTGCCAATTCAATTCCTGCTGCTGCTGCTTCCATTACTGCGTCAGCAACAAATGCTGGTGGAACAAAAATCATAGAAACGGTAGCGCCTGTAGTTTTCACTGCTTCTGCCACTGTGTTAAATACAGGTTTATTGAGGTGAACTTGACCACCTTTACCTGGTGTCACACCACCTACGATTTTTGTACCATAATCCATACACTGTTCAGCGTGGAAAGAACCTTCTTTCCCTGTGAAACCTTGAACAATTACTTTAGTATCTTTGTTTACTAGAATACTCATTATTTTTCTCCTTTTGCAGCTGCTACAGCTTTTGCTGCACCATCACCTAAATCATCACCAACAATAAGGTTAGCAATATTTGCATTTTTCAAAATCTCTGCTGCTTCTGGAGCATTTGTACCATCAAGTCTTACAATAACAGGTACATTTACATCTGTAATTTTAGTCGCTTCAATAATACCATTTGCAATTCTGTCACATCTAACAATTCCACCAAAGATGTTTACAAAAATTGCTTTTACTTTAGGGTTTTTAAGAATGATTTCAAAACCTTTTGCCACTGTCTCAGCATTTGCTGAACCACCAACATCTAGGAAGTTTGCAGGTGTTCCACCCATGTAGTTAATTGTATCCATCGTACCCATTGCAAGTCCTGCACCGTTTACCATACAACCAATTTCACCATCAAGCGCAATGTAAGAAAGACCATACTGAGATGCTTCTCTTTCATCTGGATCTTCTTCAGAAATGTCTCTCATATCTTCAATGTCTGGGTGACGTCCAAGTGCAGAGTCATCAAAGGCCATTTTTCCATCAAGTGCCATGAAGTCACCTTCAGTAGTTTTGATAAGTGGGTTAATTTCGATCATTTCAGCATCATTTTCCATGTAAAGTTTGTACACTTTAGCAGCAAAATCAATCATTTTCTTTTGCTCTGCTTTGTCTGTGATACCAAGACCAAATACAAGCTCTCTACCGTGGTAACCTTGGAAACCAAATGCAGGATCAATTGCTATTCTGATGATTTTTTCTGGTGTCTCTTCAGCCACAGTTTCAATGTCCATACCACCTTCAGTTGAAGCCATGATAATTGGCATTTCAGCTGCTCTGTCAAGAACGACAGAAAGGTAAAGCTCATCTTGAATGTTTGCACCCTCTTCGATGTATACTTTTTGAACCAATTTACCTTCAGGTCCAGTTTGGTGTGTTACCAAAGTCATACCTAAAATTTCAGTAGCAAGTTCTCTTACTTCATCAATAGACTTAGCAAGTTTAACACCACCACCTAGTCCTCTACCACCTGCGTGGATCTGTGCTTTTACTACCCAAATTTTTCCACCTAGCTCTTGTGCATTTGTTACAGCCTGGTCAGGTGTGTTAGCAATAATACCTCTAGGTGTTGGAACACCATACTTTTGGAATATTTGTTTCGCTTGATACTCATGAATATTCACGTGTACTCCTTTTTATATAATGCGCTTATTATACTGTTTTAGATAATAAAATATGATTAATTAAAAAGGTTTTAGGGGAGTTTTAGGTCTATGTGCTGTGTATCTACACAGCACATAAGGAGGAAAGTCATTTTAAATGATTTAGATCTTCGTTTTTCTCATATACTGACAATTAAGCCTTGGCTGCAATCATCTCTTCGGGCTTCACATTTTTGTCAAACTCTTCTGCAGTCATAAAACCAAGTGCAACTGCTTCTTCTTTAAGTGTTGTACCATTTTTATGTGCAGTCTTTGCAATTTTGGCAGCATTTTCATACCCAATGTGTGGGTTAAGTGCTGTGACAAGCATGAGTGAGTCATTCAAAAACTTATCTATGTTTTCTCTGATTGGCTCAATACCTCTTGCACAGTTTTTGTCAAATGAATTCATAGAGTCTGCAAGAAGTTTTATAGACTGAAGTACATTGTAGGCAATTACAGGTTTAAAGACGTTCAGTTCAAAGTTACCTTGAGACGCGGCAAAGCCTACGGCTGCATCATTACCCATAACTTGTACAGCAACCATTGTAATGGCTTCTGCTTGTGTAGGGTTAACTTTTCCTGGCATAATAGATGAACCTGGCTCATTGGCAGGAATTTCAATCTCACCGAGTCCACATCTTGGACCTGATGCTAACCATCTAATGTCGTTGGCAATTTTCATAAGGTTTGCTGCAAGTGCTTTAAGTGCGCCTGAAAGGACTACTTCTGCATCATGACCAGTCAAAGCATGGAACTTATTTGGTTGAGAAACAAAAGCATAATCTTTGGCCATAAAGTCATTCAGTTTTGCAGAAACTTTTTCAGAAAACTCTGGATGAGAATTAAGCCCTGTACCAACAGCTGTACCACCAATAGCAAGCTCTCTACAGTAAACTAAAGCATCATTAATTTGTTTGAGGTTCGTCTCTAACATAGCTACATAACCAGAAAGCTCTTGTCCTAAAGTAAGGGGTGTTGCATCTTGTAAATGCGTTCTACCAATTTTAACCACATCAGAAAAGGCTTTTGATTTAGCATTTAGTGTAGACTTTAGTTGATTAAGTGCTGGGATAAGATTATCTGTCACAGCCATCACTTCTGCAATACGCATACCTGTTGGAAAAGTATCGTTTGAACTTTGTCCTTTGTTCACATCATCATTTGGGTGTACAAGGTTCTCTTTTGTGAAGTCTCCCCCAAGAATTTCAGTGGCTTTGTTTGCTACGACTTCATTCATGTTCATGTTGGACTGCGTACCTGAACCTGTCTGCCATACAACCAATGGGAAGTTGTCATCAAGTGCACCAGAAAGAATAGTATCACAGGCTTTTGCAATGGCAGCACTTACGTCTGTGTCCATACGTCCTAAATCAGAGTTCACTAAAGCACAAGCTTTTTTCAAGTTTGCAAAACCGTAAACCACTTCTAAAGGCATCGTTTCATTACCAATCACAAAGTTATGAATTGATCTTTGTGTTTGTGCTGCCCAATACTTATCTGCAGGAACCTGCATTTCACCCATAGTGTCTTTTTCTATTCTATATGCCATCTTCAACTCCATATTTAAAAAATTTCTTCTTTTTAAAGCGACTAGTCGCTTGAGCTTTCTGCTGAAGAAGACACAGCGTCAGCGTAGCCAAATAGAGCTTAGCTCTATTGGCGTTCTATTTAATTAAAAAAGTTTTTGTCTTTTAAGACATTAATCATTGTTCTAACAGAGTCAACACTCGCAGCAAACTTCGCTTTTTGTTTTTCGTTAAGTGTCATTTCAAACAATTTCTCAACACCATTTGCACCCAATGCGACAGGAACACCAGAGACAACATCAGAATGTCCATAATGTCCATCAAGGAAAACGGCACAAGGATGAATTTGTTTCGTATCTTTCAAGATAGCTTCTACCATAATCGCTGTAGATTTTGCCGGTGCATAATACGCTGAACCTGTTTTTAAATAACCAACAATTTCAGCTCCACCATGTTTAGTACGTTCAACAATCTCTAAAATTTCTTCTTCATCAAGGACATCCGTTAGAGGTACACCTGCAACCGTTGAAAACTTAGGAAGAGGTACCATGTCATCACCATGTCCACCCATTACGGATGCTCTAATTTGACCTGCACCATAACCAATTTTCTCATGGATAAAATGTGCCATTCTTGCAGAATCTAAAATCCCAGCCATACCGATGACTCTCTCTTTAGGAAAACCTGATTCTTTAAGCGCCACATAGGTCATTACATCTAATGGATTTGAAACCATGATGATAATAGAGTCTGGTGCATATTTTTTTACATCTTGTATCACTTCTTTAGTGATTTCAGCATTGATCATAAGTAAATCATCTCTGCTCATACCTGGTAGTCTTGGAGAACCAGCAGTAATGACAACCACATCAGAACCAGCTAAACCTGATGCATCTTCTGCTACAGTAACAAGGGTGTGTTGTCTTGCAGCATTAGCTGCTTGAGACATGTCTAAAGCTTTTCCTTTAGCAATCTCTGTGTTTCTATCTCTTAGTACAATTTCATGACATACGCCATTCATTGCGAGTGCATATGCAACAGTTGCACCTACATTTCCAGCACCAATAATGGCTACTTTTTTACCTTTTTTCATTTTTATCCTTTTAAGTAATCTACTAGGGGACCTCGAAAGCAAAACATAAATCATAAATTTTGTTATCAATTATGCTTTGCGACAAAAGAGGCTACATCGACCCTATGTTGAGTGAGACATCCGTCTCGATAGTATCTTTTACACTAGATACAAAGAAGTGTTCGAACATCAAATGTACTATACTGAAAGTCTATTACATTTGTATTACTCATCTTGTATGAAGTCATACAAGATGAGTGAAAAGAAGCTAATTATATAGCGTCAATAATCGCATTAAGTGTAGCAGAAGGTCTCATTGCCTTAGATGCCAACGCATCATTTGGATGGAAGTAACCACCAATGTCTTGTGCTTTACCTTCAACAGCTAAAAGCTCTTCAATGATTTTGTCTTCATTGTCTTGTAGTGCTTTAGCAACTGGTGCAAATTTAGCAGCAAGTTTAGCACTTGAACCATTTGCAAGAGCATCTGCCCAGTACTGAGCTACGAAGAAGTGAGACGCTTTGTTATCTGGCTGTCCAACTTTTCTTCCTGGCTCTTTTGAGTTGTCAAGGTAAGCATTGTTTGCAGCATCAAGTGCTTCAGTCAATGCTTTAAGATCAGCATCGTCATGTTTGTTACCGATAAATCTAAGTGACTCAGCCAATGCCAAGATTTCACCCAATGAATCCCATCTTAAGTGACCCTCTTTAAGAAATTGATCAACGTGCTTAGGAGCAGAACCACCAGCACCAGTTTCGTAAAGACCACCACCAGCAAGTAAAGGTACAATAGAAAGCATTTTAGCAGATGTTCCAAGCTCTAAGATTGGGTACATATCTGTAAGGTGATCTCTAAGAACGTTACCTGTAACAGCGATAGTATTTTCACCTTTTCTTACTCTAGCATTTGTAAATCTAGTAGCATCAGTCACATTCATAAATTGAATGTCAAGACCATCAGTATCAAACTCAGCAAGGTAAGCATCTACTTTGATTTTGATTTGAGCATCGTGCGCTCTGTTTTCATCTAACCAGAA